>Ga0326511_10002243_pt1 | contig 15787 bp, 17 predicted proteins | sample 0_2496_0518_D_FD_203701 | JGI IMG/M metagenome (GOLD analysis project Ga0326511, IMG submission 203701) | Bovine rumen microbial communities from UC Davis, California, United States - 0_2496_0518 | ecosystem: Host-associated > Mammals > Digestive system > Stomach > Rumen | place: USA...
GGTTTTTGTGCAACAAACTCCTTTTTTTCGCAATATTTGGTCAAAACAAAAGCCCCCGACCGGCGAGGGCTTTGTGTTATTCGGTATCGGGCTTGTCACGGCACAGTTCATCAAGGGTGACACCGAGAGCGTCGGCGAGCTTGATAGCATTTGAAACGAGACAGTCACCTCTGCGCATAGCGTCCTCGAGGGTACGCTTCGGCATACCTGCGGCATCTGCCAATTGCTGTACCGTCATGCCGCTTTCAGCCTTTATCTGCTTTAAATTCATTGTGAAGCCTCCTTGCTTTTTTTAAATGCTTTATGCCCGAATAAAACAACAGGGACGACCCCATGAAATAAAGCGGAAGTCTGGCATTGCGGCTTTCAAGCATAAATCCCATAGCGAGCATAACAACTCCGACGAATACGAATGTTTTCAACTTCATATTGACAAACTCCTTTCTGTGTGGTATAATGCAGTTGAAAGAAAAGCAAACCCCATTAAGGGGGAGGGGCTTTCGCCCCTCGGTCTTATTTAAGAGCTTCGATAACCAGTGCAACAGCTCCGCCAAGTGCCGTTATGATTATCGCTATGCCCTCGGCATAGGTCTTGAAAACCTTTGCCTTTCTTTCTTTTTTCTTCATCGGTATCACCTCCTCTCTATGTATATATTATACCACGTTTTAGCGTGGTTGTCAACCCCTTTTTGCAATTTTTTTTGAGATTTTTTCAATTTTTTTATCACAACAAAACAGCGTAAACAAGCACTTTTGCGGACATTTTGACGATGTTCTGCGAGGTGCTTTTTTCGTACCCGAAACGAGGTGAAAGTATGGCAGGCAGGAACAAAGAGCCGATAGCGCTGATACAAGCTAAGGGCAAGTCCCACAAGACAAAAGCCGAGATTGCAGAGCGTGAAGCCCGTGAAGTCAAGCCCGTGACGGACGGCATTGTGCCGCCTTCTCAGCTGACTGCAAAGCAGAAAAAGAAATTTTCTGCACTTGCCGCCATGCTCAGTGAGTGGAAGGTGCTGAGTGCTACCGATGTTGAAGCGCTGGCGCGATATGTCGGGGCGGTAGATGAGTATTGGTCGTGCGTGAGGATACTGCGCAAGAAAGAAGTGCGGGCAGAGATAGAACTTTACGGCGAATGGTCGGACAGGCTCGACAAGTGGGACAAGATGTGCGGAAGGCTGGAAGCGAAGCTGGGGCTGACACCCGTTGACCGTGCCAAGCTCTCCGCCCCTGTGAAGCAGGAAGAACAGAAGGTCAACCGTTTCGCCAAGTTTTCGGTGTCGGGAAAGGCGGCAAACGATGGCTGACCGCGTTACCTGGCACGCTCAGAGAGCAGTGAACGGCGAAGTCATCGCGGGAGAGCTGCATATACTTGCCTGTCAGCGGCATCTGCATGACCTGGAGCGGCAGAACACCGAAGAATTCCCGTACTACTGGGATGAGGAAGCCGCTGCGCGTATCATAGACTACGCCGAGACGCTGACGATCGCGGAGGGCGAACAGATGCGTCCCGTCAAGCTCATCGAGGAGCAGGCTTTTGATATGGGGTGCATCTTCGGGTGGAAGAAATGCTCGAATGATAAGCGGCGCTTTCGCAGAGCCTACGAGAGCGAAGCCAGGCAGAACGGCAAGAGTTTCAAGAATGGTATCTACGGCACCTATATAGGCGGTTTCGGCGGATACCGCTACGGCAAACTGTTCACGGCTGCGACCAAGAAGCGACAGAGCCGTATAGTCTGGGAAGAAATGGCGAAGTTCATACGTTCGGATGCGGACCTGTCGGAGTATTTCGTGATAAAGGACTATATCTCGCAGATACGCTGCACCGATACCGACTGCACGATAGAAGCACTTTCCAAAGAAGCAGGCTTAGATGATGGTTTCCGTGCGATATTTGCGGCGATAGACGAGCTCCACCAGCAGAAAGACAACTCGATCTACAAAGCGCTGTACAACGGCACTAAGGCTCTGCTGGAAACGCTTATCTCGATGATAACGACAAGGGGCTTCGACCCTAACAGCTTTGCTAAAGAGATAGATGACTATGCTGTGGCTGTTCTGCGTGGGCTGGTGATAGCTGAAGACTTCTTTGCTGACATCTATGCGCCCGACGAAAACGACAGCACATGGGACATCGAGGCGGCCAAGAAAGCAAATCCTTTGCTCTACCGCAATGATGAGCTGTGGAAGACGTTCATCCAGGATATGCAGACCGCAAAAGATATGGGCGGTGCCGAGGAACGTGACTTCATCGTCAAGAGCCTTAACCGATGGTCGAGAGATACCACCCGAACCTTTATTGCGCCTGATATCCTTGCGAAATGCCTGCAACTCCACAAGCTGGAAAAACATCGAGGGCAGACCTGTACTGTCGGGCTTGACTTATCGGGCGGCGGCGACCTTACATCCTTCGCCTTTGACTTCGACGACGAACAGCCCGAGAGCGCATATTTTTACTCACACAGTTTTATGCCGCGCGGCAGGCTGAACGAACATATACAGTACGATGTCGCACCCTACGACGTTTGGGAGAGTCACGGTCTCATCACCGTGACAGGCGGCGAGACTGATTTTAAGAACGACTACAAATTCATCATCAACGAGCTGAAGCGTCTGAAAGAAGAGTACGATCTTCAATTTGCGGCGATAGGCATAGACCCGCATAACGCGGATGGCGTTATCGGAGACTTGGAGCAGTTCGGGTGCCCGATAATCGTGGTAACGCAGTCGGCAAGAAATCTGAACGATGCAACTATCGACATACAGCTTCAAGCGAAGTCGGGCAAGCTGGCACTCGATAAGGATAACGAACTTCTGACCTACAGCTTTAACAATGCTGAGATCGTAATGAACAGCTTCGGCGAGATAAAGATCGACAAGAAGGACGGTGCAAGGCGCAGACGTATAGACCCGTGTGATGCGTGCGTCGATGCCAGATTTGTGAAAATGACCTTGAAGAAGCAGGAACAGCCCGTTGACTTGCAGAAGTCTCTGGAAGAGTATCTCGCACTTATGGGCATGGATTAGAGGTGATAGATGTGAAATTTACAAAGCGAGTATCTCTGGCATGGCAAGTGCTCAAAGGCTCGCGTACCGAAAATATCGAGCTGAACAGTCTGCTTGACTTTCTCGGCGTTGACAGGGAGCTGACAGGTGATGCGCTGAATGAAGCTACATATTTCGCCTGCATCAAAGTGCTGTCCGAGTCGCTGGGCAAACTTCCGCTGAAACTCATGAAGCATGACGAGGATGCGGGCGTGATCTCAATGAGGAACCACCCGCTGTATTATGTACTACATAATCGTCCGAATCCCTATATGACATCAACAGTGTTCTGGAGCACGATGGAACGGTGCCGTGATCACTTCGGCAATGCTTTCGCGCTGATAACGGGATATCCGACTCGAACACAGCTGTGGGTCCTCGACCCTACGCGAGTCGAGATCTGGTGGGACAACGCCAGACTGCTGAAAGATGTGCCCGATATATGGTACAAGTACAGCGGTGAGGATGGCAGAGAATATCTGCTATCACACAGCGAGGTGCTGCACCTGCCGACTTCCAACACACATGATGGCATAGTCGGGAAACCTGTTCGGCAGCAGCTTGCCGAAACTATCTTAGGCGGCAGGAAGTCTCAGAAGCTGCTGAACAAGATGTATGAGACAGGCTTCACGGCGAAAGCGGTATTGCAGTATACCTCCGACCTCAGCGATGAGAGCGCCCAGAAATACCGCAGACTCATCGAACGCTATATCAGCGGCAATCTGAAATCAGAGGGGCTTGAAAATATCATACCGCTGGAGTACGGTTCAACGCTGACTCCACTGAACATGAAGCTGTCGGACGGGCAGTTTCTGGAAACGAAACAGTATACAGCATTGCAGATCGCTTCGGCATTCGGCATAAAGCCCATGCAGATAGGCGATTACAGTAAATCCAGCTATGCGAGCGCAGAAGCCCAGCAGCTGGATTTTTACATATCCACGATGCTGTATATCATCAAGCAGTATGAGGAAGAGCTGACCGAAAAGTTGCTGACCGATGAGGACAGGCAGAACGGTCTGCACTTCAAGTTCAATGTTTCGGTCGTGCTGAGAGCCGACCAGGAAACGCAGATGAGGACGCTGTCAACAGCCGTGACCAACGGCGTTTATACACCCAACGAAGCCCGCAGACTGTTGGATATGCCCGACAGGGACGGTGGTGACAGGCTGTATGTTAACGGCAACGTCCTGCCGATAGAGCTTGCGGGCATCCAGTACACAAGAGACACGGGAGGTGAGAACGATGAATGAAGATAACAAGATCGTAGCGGGACAGATACTGAAAGCGGCATCGGTCGCTGCGAACACGGTAAGCGATGAGGATATGAAAGCCATCAATTGTTTCACACTCAAAGAACTGACCGCCGATGAGGTGTTCACGTTTAAAGTGAAAATGGCTGACAACTCGCTCGATGACCGCAACTTCGCGCCCTTTACGCTGAAAGCGCTGAAACAGCTTGAAAAGCTGTATGTGGGCAGAACGGTCGGTAAGGATCATCGTATAGCGGCAGACAACCAGTGTGCAAGGATATACGCTACCGCACTGACCGAAAGCACCAAAACGAACGGTGCGAACGGAGAAAAAGTATACGACCTTACGGCTAAGTGCTATATGGTACGCACCGAAGCCAACAAGTCGCTGATAGCGGAGATAGAGGCTGGCATCAAGCGTGAAGTATCGACCTCTTGCAGTTGTTCAAAAGTCATATGCAGTATCTGCGGCACCGACAACACAAAGGACTACTGCCGTCACTGGGGCGGCAGTACCTACGATACTAAGGACGGCAAAAAGACTTGCTATATGCTCCTCGATGAGATCAAGGATGCATACGAGCTTTCCTTTGTAGCTGTTCCCGCACAGCCGCAGGCAGGCACATACAAGGCATTCGGGAACAAGGTCGAGTACTTTGTCACCGAAAGCAAGGGAACGTCTGAGACTGGCGCTGTGTGCGCTCAGAACGAAGCAAAAACGGCACTGCATATTGCCGAGGAATTTTTATACTTAGAAAGTGAGGAATTTGACCATGAATGAGAAAATGAAAAATCTCAAGGCTAAGATGGCAGCACTGCTGGCAGCAGCTAAGGGCTACATGGAAGGCGAAGAGAAGGACATTGAAAAGGCTAATGCAAAGATGGCTGAGTACAATACCGCAAAAGCTGAGTATGAGGCTGAAAAGATGATCTATGAAGCCGAGAAGGAAGATGCCGCAACTAAGTCGGCAGAACAGGAGGCAGACACAAAGCAGAAGAACTCCGACAATGCAAAGGCTGATGTTATCAAGCAGTTCGCTGATGCTGCAAGAGCGGGCTTCCCCAAGTCCATGTCTGCCGACAAGGGCATGAGCGAGGGCACTGCCGCGGACGGCGGCTACACTGTACCCGAGGACATCGTGACCCGCATTGAGCATCTGAGAGATGCCAAGTACTCCCTGAGACAGGATGTAAGAGTCACTCAGGTAAAGGGCAAGTCCGGCAGACGTACTTTCAAGCAGAGAGCACAGCAGACAGGTTTCAGCAAGGTCTCTGAGGCGGGCAAGATACCTGAGAAGGCAACTCCCAAGTATGCCGTACTCAACTACGATATTGAGAAGTACGCAGGATATTTCCCTGTGACCGATGAACTGCTGGAAGACAGCGATGCTAACATCGTAAACGAGCTGACAACATGGATCGCAGACGAAGCCAGAGTTACAGACAACAAGCAGATACTGGCTGAGATCGGGGCGAAATGGACCAGCCTTGTGAACCTTAAAGACCTTGACGGCATCAAGAATGCACTGAATGTAACTCTGGGACAGGCATTCAAGGACACCAGCGTGATCTACACCAACGACAACGGTCTCCAGTATCTTGATACCCTGAAAGACGGCACAGGAAACTACATCCTCCAGCCCGACCCCACAGCTCCTATGAACATGAGACTGAGAGCTGGCGGAAATGTCGTACCTGTCAGAGTTATCCCTACAGCTGACCTGCCCAACGGCACAGGCGCGGCTTCGGGCAAGACCAGAGTGCCTTTTATCATCGGTGATATGAAAGAAGCTGTTGTACTCTTCGACCGCAGACAGCTCACCATCAAGTCTTCTGATGTGGCGGCGACTTCTGACATCAACGCATTTGAGCAGGATATGACCCTGTGGAGAGCTATCGAGAGATTTGACGTTGTCGCAAGAGATACGGCGGCTCTGGTGAACGGCTATATTGACGTGACCAACGCATAAGGAGGGCTGATATATGGCAGTTATCACGGTAAGCGACTTGCAGGAATATCTCGGTATCGACATAGTTGATGCGCAGATAACTGCCAATCTCACCCGTGCAAGAGACGCGGCTGAAAAGTGGCTGTATGCGGGGGTGTCTCAGAACTTTGATGAGACTGACCCTCGTGCAGTCGAGCTGGCACTGGCGTATGGTGCCGATATGTACAACAGCCGCGTCATAAACGGCGTGCCGGGCAGCAACGTGCGCAAGATGATGCGGGACTTTACCTTGCAGTTAAAGATCGAGGGAGTTGTGGAAGATGGCTGAACACGTTTATGACAAGATCGTTGTACTGCAAAAATACGATGAGGATATTGACGGCTACGTTGATGTTCCGGGAGTGCCGTCACTTCACGCTCATATCAATCCTGCGGGATTCTCCACAGAAAAATATGAAGGCAAAGCCATGCAGGATGATGTACCCTTTGATTTCTTTCTGCGGTATAACTCGGTGCTTGCCGCGATAGTCCTGCATCCTCAGCTCTACCGTCTCGTGTGGAACGGAGAGGCGTTCGACGTAAGGGGAGCTGATGACTATCAGTTCCAGCACAAAGAAATACGGCTTCGGGGAGTGATCACGAATGGCGGGAGATAGCGTATACGACCAGCTCGCGGCTATGTTTACGAGTGAACAGCTGACTATCACGGACGAAGTCAAGAAAGCCGAGCGAAAGCACGCCAACAGGCTGAAAAACCGCATAAGAAAAGACAGCCCGAAACGCAAAGGTGGCAAAGAAGAATATGCAAAAGGCTGGGTGGCGGAAACTGTGCATGAAAGTGTCGCAGATCTGTCCATCGTGGTACGCAATAAAGCCGAACCGACACTTCCGCACCTGTTGGAGAAATCACACAGAATCATCGTCCCGAGCAAAGATGGGAGCGGATATGTGATGCGCGATACAGGCAGGGAGACCAAGCCGCACCCGCATATCTTAGCGAATGCGGAAGCTGAGATAGAAGCGTTCTGGAACGACATAACGAAAGGAGGCGGCAGTAAATGACCTTCAAAAACTGCAAAGAGTTGCAGACCTTTCTGAAAACAGGAACGGGGCTGCGGGCGGTGTTCATCGACTCGTGGGAAGGCTCAGTACAGCCGCCTTATATCGTAGTCAGCAAGGGCGAAACGCAGACAGTCCGCGCCGATGACAAGGTATATGTCAAGGAACAGCGCTTTTACATCACGGTGTTCACCAAGAAAAACGATGATGAAACGGTCGAACTCGTTGAGGACCTGCTGGACGAGAGCGAGACCGACTATAAAGAAGAGACGGGGTGGCTCAACGACCTCCGCCTCGAATGGCACGAATTTTTGATCTGAAAGGAATGATAATTTTATGGGCAAGAACAAGAACCTTATCAAGTACGGCATCAAGAACATCACTATTTTCCCTATTACCGGGATAGATACCACCAAGACCGACGGTACCGCTTATGCTTACGGCACGCCCTTTAAGGTGCCCGGTACACAGCAGATCTCTCTGTCTGCTAACTGGGCGAACAACACAGTATATGCTGATGACATCGCCTACGCTGAGCAGACTGCAAACCTGGGCTATGACGGCAACTGGCAGAACGTTCAGCTGACAGAAGAGTTCGAGGAGAAGATACTTGGCGACGTGAACGGTCAGGAAAACGCAGATGTGACCATTACACCCTTCGGCATGGCTTTCCAGTTCGCTGGAGACAAGAATAATGGCAGAGTTTTTCTTTATCATGTAGATCTCACCAAGAGACCTGACCTTGTTTTTAATACAAAGACCAACAGCCTGAGCGTTGACAGCGACACTATCAGCCTGAACGTAAAACCTCGTCTGGACACCCACGACGTAAAGGTCAAGGTTTATCCCGGTGATGAGCTGTATGACAGCATTCTCACAACAGCGCCTAATCCTGTTGAGAGAGCAGCATCGGCAAGCATCGACATTTCGGGCGCCGATACCGTTGAGGTCAGTGATACCATCACGCTGACAGCAACTACATCACCTTCGGGGCAGGCAGTAACATGGTCGTCCCTTGATACCGATAACGCTACCGTAACAAGCGGCGGCGTAGTTACGGGTGTCGCAGAGGGCACCGCCACCATCAAATGTGCGCTGACCTCCGACGGCACTGTATATGCAACTAAGGTGATCACTGTAACGGACACAGAGTAACGGGCGGTGATGAAAATGCCGCGATACTATACAGGATTTCGTGATTTCGCGTACAAGATCAGCGGGGGAACTATGACCCCGCTGAAAGGTGCGCAGAAGCTGTCCTTCGCCACGCAGTCGGCAAGCCGCGAATTAACGATGCGTGTCGGCTCTGGCGCAGCGGCATACTCGGAGAGCGTTGAGACAGGTAGGACGGCAGACCTTAGCATCGTGCAGCTGCCTGTCTCGTTTCTTGTGGATGTACTGGGCTATACCGTTGATGAAAACGGCGTACTTACGAGGGGTGTTCTTCACAAGCCTGTACATTTTTCACTGTTCTACGAGGTCCAGACCGACGGTGAGCCGATCCGCACACAGCTGTATGACGTGTGCTGTGTACGCCCGAATTTCGACGTTACATCGATGACCAACAAGCCTTCTGTGGATATACGCAAGCTGAAGCTCATCGTTAACGCCGATCTGAGGAATACCAAAGCGTATGAACGCAGCGTGAGCCGCGAGGACAGTGCAGAGATGTTCAACACATGGTTCGGGGAGGTGCAGACATGATCGGAGTTACCGAGATAGACGGCAAAGAGATCAGGTTAAAAGCCTCTGCGGGAGTGCTGGTGCTTTACAAGTCACAGTTCGGAAGTGACTACATCGAGGACAGCAGAGAGATATACAGTGCCGACAGCTTCAACCTCACGGACTATCTGATGACAGGGTACCGGCTGCTATGGTGCATGGCTAAGATCGTGGATCCTGCTATACCTCCGCCGGATGAATGGATAGAGAGCTTCAAGGTCTTTGAACTGGAAAAGCCGCTTAAAAAAGCTCAGGAACTATTCTCGGACAGTCTGAAACAGGTGGATGACATCGAGCAGGTGGAAAGCACATCAGAACCGCTGACAGTTGAAAAACTGATAGCATACTCCGCACTGTGCGGGATGACCCTTGCGGACCTTGACCGCTTGCCTCTGCCGATGGTACTAAGTACTATCTACGAGTATATACGGCTCAAATATGGCAGTGGGGACGAAGCGAAGACAGCTTCACAAGCAGACTATGATAACTTTTAACATATCCCTCCGTCACGACCTGCGGAGGGAATTTTTTGTAAACGAAATCAACAGGAGTGATCTATATGACACCTGATGAGATAGATGATGAGATAGAAACCATGATCGAGATACTAACGCGAACAAGCGGACTGATAGAGGAGTGAGATAGATGCCAGCAGCATACCGCAGTATATATGTAACATTTGAAGCGAATACGCAGAAGCTGGGAACGGCGCTGAAAAGCATCGACAGCGAAGCCAAGTCCGTTAACGCAGATCTCAAAGAGATCAACAAAGGGTTGAAACTCGACCCGGGTAATACCGAACTGATGGCGAAGAAATTTCAGGCACTTAGTGATGGCATAAGCAACACTACCAAGCGCCTTGAAATGCTGAAAAAAGCCCGTGAAGAAGCTACAAAGCAGCTTTCTGGCATGGATAAAGCCTCTGATGATTATAAAAATCTTGCCGCTCAGATCGACAGCCTGAACAAAGAGATAGACCGCAGTAATGAAAAATTGGCGAACTATCAACGTGAAGTGGGAAATACAGCAAACGAACTGAAAACCAAGCTGACGGAAGCAGTTTCGTCCCTGAAAAACGAGCTTTCAGGTGCCGTTGATATTATCAAAAAGGCAGAGCTGGCGCTCATAGCATTTTCTGCGGCATCGGCAAAGGTGGGAGCTAACTTTGAGAGTGCCATGTCTCAGGTGGCGGCTACCTTGCAGATACAGGCGGGTACGGAGGAGTACGAGAAACTTTCTGCCGCCGCTAAGGAGATGGGCGAAAGCACGTCCTATAGTGCCGCTCAGGCGGCTTCGGCACTCAACAGCCTTGCCCAGGCGGGCTACACTGCCGATGAAAGCATCGAGCGGCTGCCGAAGACTCTCGCACTGGCAAAAGCGGGCGGGCTTGATCTCGGCTCTGCCGCGAAGATCGTAACGCAGTCTATGGCGAGCTTGCAGCTTTCCGAGAGCGACCTGGACAAGCTGCTGGATGAGATGGCGCGGACGGCGCAGAAGTCCAATACAAACATAGCCGAACTGGGCGAAGCTATCAAGGGCGTGGGCGGCACCATGAATATGGCGGGCCAGTCTGTGGAGACAATGCTCACCGAACTTGGTATGCTTGCGAATGCGGGCGTTGCGGCAAGCGAAGCGGGCACCCACCTCAGGAACGTCATGCTCGCCCTCGTCAAGACGGATGTGCAGAAGTCCCTCCATGATATGGGCGTTGAAGTCACCGACAGCACGGGCGCTATACGCGACCTTTCGGAGATCATGACCGAACTCGCGGAAGCGACCGACGGCATGACTTCGGGAGACAAGCTGACCCTCTTCGGTGATCTTTTCAACGTTCGTGACCTGGCGAGCGTGAATGCCCTGCTGAACGGCACGAAAGGCTCTATGCAGGCGCTGCGTGCGGAAATCGAGAACTCGCAGGGTGCGGCATCGCAGATGGCGGAGACGATGGGCGATAATCTCACGGGGGATATCACTATACTTAAATCTGCCTTTGAGGGTTTGCAGATAGCGATCTCCGAAAAGCTCAATCCCTCGCTGAGAACTGCCGCGAAGAACAGCACGGAGTTCATCGGGCAGATGAGCGACAGCGTGAAGTCGGGTGAACTGGCGAAGAGTTTTGAAAAGCTGGGCAACTCCATCAGCAAACTCATCAATTCGGGGCTGAATACCGGTGCAAAGGTGCTCCCGACGATCATCGACCTGCTGACGGTGGTCGCAGAACACTTTGACGATATACTGGCGATATACCTGGCGATGCAGGCGTATGCCAAGACAAAGGCTATCGTTACCGCGATAGGCGAAACGGTCGTTTCTGTAGTGAACCTCACCAAAGCGATCAAGACCGCACAGACAGCACAGGAAGCCTTTAACGCGGCATCTGCGGCTAACCCCATAGGTGCTATAGCGACTGCGGCAGCGGCTGTTGTGGCGGGTCTTACGTTCGCTATAACAAAGGCGGCTGAGGCAATAGACGTGCTCGGCGGGGAGACTGCACAGGCATCGAAGGAAGTGCAGGAGTACGCCGAAAATATTCACAAGCTGACCGCCGAAGTGAGGGAGACCAACGATGCACGCGAGAAGTCGCTGAACGACATTGACCGCGAAAATGCAAGGCTTTCAACGCTTGCGGGAACTATCGGGGAACTGGCGGACAAACAGGAAAAGACAGCGGCAGACTATGAGACACTGCACAGCTATATCGCAAAGCTGAACGAAGCTGTACCCTCGCTGAACCTCGCCTTCGACGATCAGACCAACACCCTGAACATGACCCGCGATGCCATGAAGCAGCTTGTGGACAGCTACGAGGCATACCAGGAGCTTCAGGCGCGTATCGACTACGGAGCTGATCTGAAACGAGAGCAGGTCGAGCTGCAAGATGCTTTCGACGACACATCAAAGAAGCTGGACAAAAGTTATCAGGATGTAAAACGTCTCAGGGATAAGTATACAAGGGATAAAAACGCCCGCGATAGTATAGCCGACCGACTGGGCAATGATGCTGATCTGATGATGCAGAGCCCTGTATATCTAAAGGCGCAGAAACAGTTTATTGAAACAAGTAACCTGCTTGAAGCCGTCGAAGAAGATTGGCACGAACTTGGCGAAGCGCACCTTGCGGCAAGGACCTCTCTCGAAGAAGTCAATGAAAAACTGGACAATAATAATGCCGCCATCGACAAATGCACCGAAACCGCAGAGGGCTATACCGAAGCGACCGATGACTCGACTGATGCCAATAATAAGAACAAGAAAAGCCTTGAAGATGCCGCGAAAGCCTATGATGCCGCAAAGACAGCAACAGCAGGATACAAGAGCGAGCTGAAAGACCTTCTCGGCGTACTGGAAAACGTAAATAAGGGCACCGCATACAGCACATCTCAGATGCTTGACCTTATCGAGAAATACCCCGAACTCATCAACTACATCCATCAGGCGGCGGATGGATATACCATCGAAGCGGACGCGGTGCAGCGTCTGACAGAAGTTAAGGCGGAGAATACACTGAGATCACTGCAAATGCAGATATCCGCCCTTGAGGGGCAGATGAGCAGTGCGGCACACTCGGGGGACAGAAAGCAGTTTGAGGAACTGAGGCAGCAGTACGCACTGCTGCAAGAGCAGAAGTCCGCCTACGGTGAGATACTTGCGGACATCCAAAACGGCATAATATATTCAAGCCGTTCATCGTCGGGCAGTTCAGGCGGTTCGTCGTACTCTTCGGGCAGTAACGAGGATGACCCCTACTCCGAGATGGTCAAAGAACGCAAGGCACAGGCGAAGTCCGAACAGGCGGAACTGGAGAACCTCTACAAGACCGAGAAGATCAGCGCGGAGGACTACTACAACGGGCTGATGGACATTGCACGGCGGTACTATGACGGCATCGGGGACTTGCGCGAGGAGTACCTTGACGCGGAGGAAAAGGTCTACACGGGGCTGAAAAAGGCGCAGGAGGACGAGCTTTCCAATGCGAAGAAGCTGACCGACCAGCTCAAAGCCGTGAAAGATGCCGAGGATGCCTTGAAGAATGCTCAGAGCCAGCAGGTATCCGTGTACTCGGGAACTGCAGGCTTCCGGGTGGAGCAGAACACTGCGGCGATTGAAAAGGCACAGCAAAGCCTTGCGGATAAGAATTACTCGCTTGCCGAAACTCTGCTGAAAAATGCGAGGTTCGACGGCAGAAGCCTTACAGAGCGCTTGCAGTCGATAGGGCTTGCACAGATACGCGATATGCTGCCCGACCTGTCAGGGATAACACTGCCTTCCATCGGCGGCGGCACGACAACGCAGACAACGACAAGCACCCGCAGTGTGACTTACAACGGCGGGGATATTGTGATAAACATTCAGGGCAGTGTGGATGAGGCTACTATGCCCACACTGAAAACGTCCATAGAGGATGCGGTGCGCAAGGGCATTGAAGCATTCCTTGACGAAGAAAATGCGGCATCGCAGACAGGAGGGATATAATGAGATCGGCTATGAGAACGGTGACGGATGTCAACTATGCGGGCAGAACAGTCGATATACAGACTGAAAGCAATCTACGGATGAAGTGCAACTCCGATCATATCTCCTTCATGGCACTGGACGAAAAAGACCTCACATCAGGCAGCACTTCGGCATCAACAGTTGGGGACGGTATAAACACAGATGTGGGGCGCGGCGAATACTTCGTCATCGCCCTGAACTACAACAGCTTTACAGCTGGGCATGACTATATGTACACCCCGACTATCTTCCAGCGGCAGGCGGGCGATATGTCAGAAGAAACCTCTCCCGGTAAGTATGACGTGTACATGGGCGCAGGCAAGGTGCAAGCCAACAGCACAACAAACAGCGAGGTATACATCGACAAAGGCATCGGCTTCATACGCACTCCCAACAGGCGCGAGAGCAACACCATCCTAGTGGGCGGCTGTGTTCTGCGGCTGAATGACCGTGATCTGCTTATCGAGAGCTACAACCCGACAACAGGCATAGCGACAGTAAGTGCCGCCAAGATAAACGGCACGACCTCAACGCTGAGAGCAACGACAGCAGGTGAGCCTTACAAGTTGATAACCAACTATCTGCGATGTGAACCGTTTGTCTTTTACTACCGCAAAGCACCTACGCTGACACTGACAACGGAGATAGTTGACGGCTATCTGAGTGTAACAGGTGCGTACTCGCAGGCACAGGGGACTGAACTGCAATCATGGAAAATGACAGCGACGTACTCTTACGACCAGAGCGACGATGAACTGACGATAGAACATGAGGAGCAGTTCAACACGACGATCTCAGATACTTTCCCGTTACTGGCGGCTGATGACAGCAGCGATATATCACGATGCATCATCGAATGTGAGATAACCACACAGGACGGTGTCACAAAGAAAGTCACTGAACGTCTGCTGTATAATGCGCCCAAGAGCATGACTATACAGGTGGCTGACAGCTATAACGTCGTGGCGAAGAACTACACGGGTACTATCCATGTGTGGCGGCGTGAGAGCAACTGGATATCTCTGCGGTACGTTGGCAGTACAAGCTATACAAGCGGCGGTGACACGATACTCTACACCAAAGACATGGGCTACGGCGTAGGCTATACATACTACGTCACAGGCGTGGATGCTAACGGCAATCTGACTATGGGTTACAACGAAGATGGAAACGGCAATCCCGGATTTGTAGGCATCAATTCAAAGAAATGGAGCTTACAGCATCTCACGAAGACAGGCTACCACAATTACCGCGCTGACGGTGACAGATATGATTTTGTTGTGGACGTAAATCCTGCGGCAATAGCGACTGTCACGGGCAATGCGGTGTATGGCACTGAGGGACGGTTTCCGAAGTATATACACGGTTCTGACAACTACGAGCAGGGCAGCTTCACGGCACTTCTGGGCAGTATCACAAACCAGAATGCGGCACCGTATCAGATCGAGGACTGGCGGGAGTTCATAGCGCAGACAGGACCGTTCCTGTTGAAAACCGAGAACGGCGAAGTAAAAATCGTTGCTATCACGGGCGACCCGACAAGGCAGTACGGCACATCCCTCGCGGAGATAGGCACGGTGAGAGTTACTTACGGCTGGACTGAGGTAGACGACATCAAGCGGGCGGTGATAACGTGAATTACTATAACGTTGTTAATGCGGCGTATTTATCGGCGCTGAAAGACAGTTCTGTGCGATACTACACAAAAATAATCTTCCTTGACCACTGGGAAAACGGCATCGGTGAGCTGTCTGCGGACATCGTGACGGACAATCCCGCACAGCAGACGATAGGCACAGGCAACGGCATCCGCCGAAGCCTGACGCTTACGGTGTTTGACGAGGACGGCAAGTACAGCCCATCGGTGAACAGCGGTTTCTGGTACGGCAGAAAATTCGCCTTGTGGGAGGGTGTGCAAGTCGGCGGGGACGTCTATTGGCAACAGCAGGGCGTGTACTACTCCACTCACGCCGACGAAAAGAAGAAACTGCTGTCTATCAATGCGGTGGATAAGTTCGGAGCGCTTAATGGAGAAACCAACACGGGAAGGTGCGTGCTGCCGTTCTCTACGGACGTTTCGGGCAGTGACGTGTATGTCGCGCAGCTCGTTCGTGATGTGCTGGCACTGAATGTCGGCACTCTGCCGCTTGACCCGATCGAGCCGATAATCGACCCGTATTTTGAAACGCAAAAGCTGTATGCGGATATAACGCTGAATGCAGGGCAGTTCTACGGTGAGATACTCTTGGAACTGGCGAAGATGTACGG
>Ga0326511_10002244_pt1 | contig 15785 bp, 17 predicted proteins | sample 0_2496_0518_D_FD_203701 | JGI IMG/M metagenome (GOLD analysis project Ga0326511, IMG submission 203701) | Bovine rumen microbial communities from UC Davis, California, United States - 0_2496_0518 | ecosystem: Host-associated > Mammals > Digestive system > Stomach > Rumen | place: USA...
GGGTCTTATATATGCGAGGTGCATTTAAGTAAAAAGGGATGCCCCCGGCGAGTGGGTTAACATGATAGACAACAGCTTCTATAAAAAACAACGCTGGTTGGATCTTCGGGAGTCCGTGCTTCGTGCGGCCAAGTACGCTGATCAGCTTGAAATTCGGGATGGCAAGATGGTTCCGGCAAATACAGTGCATCACATTTTCCCCAGGGAGAAATATCCTGAGTATCAGTGGTGCCGATGGAATCTGATTGCGATATCGAAGGATACGCACGAGCGGCTTCACAACCGATTTGGTGAGGATCTTTCGTTCCTCGGTTGGGAGTTACTTGTCGAGACAGCGCAGAAGCAGAACATACCAATATCAAGAGTAGTCTTGGTCATCGGTCTTCCGGGAAGTGGCAAAACCACTTGGGTAAAGCAACATATGAAAGAAGCCGTCGCTTATGACATGGATCACATAGCGGCGGCTTTTAGATTGAAATCAGCGCATGATGAGCGGCACGAACCGGCGAGACGGCTTGCCGATTTGATGGTGCGTGGGTTTACCGAAGCGGCAAAGAAATATAGTGGAATGGTTTATGTTATTCGCACGGCACCTTCGATTGAAGAGGTGACGGAACTTGGGCCGAATACGATCATCTGCTGCAAGCATCATTTCGATATATCGAGGAGAAAAGATTACAAGCGATTCTCCAAAAAATCCATTGATGAGATGGAAGCCAACATCAAGGAAATCAAGGAGTATGCAAAAGATAATAGCATAGAGTTTGTCGAGGTGTGAGAGATGGACCGCAAGCAATGGAAACGAAAGATAAAAAGGTACTGCACGGCTGCTGGAACATATAAGCCATTCTTCGAAGGGCCTATAGATACACTTGCCGGGATAATGGAGCATAGGGATCAGGCACTTGCCGTCTTTGAGGATGGTGGGTGCGAGGTTGTAATGGAATACACGAACAAGGGCGGCAATACCAATCTTGTGAAGAATCCGGCACTACAGATGATCCTGGAATGCAACGCACAGGCTCTCAACTACTGGAGAGATCTCGGCCTGACTTCGAAGTCATGGCAAGCAATGATGAAAGAGGAACAGCTAACAGCTACAGATAAACCGGGATCGTTAGAGGATGCTTTAGCTAATCTTGGAATATGAGAGTCAAGCAATATGCTGACATAGCTACGCAGTACGCAAAGGATGTTGTTTCCGGGAAGATCATAATTGGCGATGGAGTAGTCAATGCTTGCAAGCGGTATCTGAGTGACCTTGGAAGAGAAGACCTTGAGTTCAGAACATCACAGGCCGATGCGGCGGTGACGATCATGGAAGGACTCATGGTACACAGGAAGGGCGAAGCCTTGGACGGCACTCCGCTACTTGGCAAGCCTTTCAAATTAGTGCCATTCCAGATCTTTATAACATACAACCTACTTGGGTTTTGGTACAAAGGAACACAGGAAAGGCGGTACAAGGAAGCCTTTATCATGCTTGGACGCAAGAACGGGAAGACGAGTTTTGTTGCTTCCTTGGCTTTTGCAATGAGCATAATTCAAAGACGGTCGGGGTCTACTGTGTATGTAGTAGCCGCCGCCTTGAAACAGGCTCTGGAGAGTTTTGAGTTCCTCAAATTCTCACTGGACTACAAGAAACTGTCCGACATGATGGACATCAAGAACAACTCTTTTGAGCATTCCATCAAGTACCAATTCGTAAAGGATGGCAGACCGGACGGAACTATTGACATTCAGATCATGGCATCGAATCCTGATGCACAGGATTCTTTTAACTGTAACTTTGCCATTGCTGACGAGGTTGCGGCATATAAGAAACCGGCACAGTATAACCGATTCAAGGAAGCCATGAAGTCATACACGAACAAGCTGATGGTCGGCATTACAACAGCTGGCGATAACATCAACTCGTTTGGTTATCATCGTATGGAGTACGCTTTGAAGGTAGCGGATGGGACATTCACTGATGACTCATTCTTTTCCTTTGTTGCAAGAGCCGATCAGGATGACAAGGGAAACGTAGATTTCACGAATCCCATTCAGCATCAAAAGGCGAACCCGAATTATGGTGTGACCATCAGGCCGGAAGAGATTCTGCAAGAATCCTTGCAAGCCAAGAATGATCCGCAACAGAGAAAAGACTTCCTGTCACGATCATTGAATATATATACCGCCGCCATGAATGCATGGTTTGACATAGAGGAATGGAAGAGGTCTGACGCTCAGTACACATGGACGCTTGAGGAATTGGCGAAGATGCCGATAGATTGGTACGGCGGTGCCGATCTGTCCCGAATGTACGATATGACGGCGGCGGCTCTTGTTGGGAAATATGGCGATGTGGACATCGTCATCACCCATGCTTTCATTCCACGGACGCAGATCAATGCGAAATTGGAAGAGGACGGCATCTCTGTTTACGATTGGCTGGACAATGATTGGATGACGCTATGCAACAATCCGACGATTGACGCAGCAGATGTAGTCAAGTGGTTCTCGGACATGAGAGCGAGAGGGTTCAAGATCCGTCAGGTTGGTCATGACCGGAAATTCGCCGGTGAAGAATACTTCCCACTGATGAAAAAGGCGCATTTCTCCATCGTGGATCAGCCGCAGTTATATTATCTGAAGTCCCAAGGCTTCAGACATCTGGAAAAGGCCGCAAAGGACGGAAAGCTATATTACCTTCATTCCGGTGCCTATGAGTATTGCGTAGGCAATGTAAAGGCGAGTGAAGGGGTAGACGATGCGGTCATGTACGAGAAGATTATGGAGCATACCAAGATAGACTTGTTTGATGCTTCTGTTTTCGCAACTATCCGAATGCTCAAGGATAATGAGAAAAGAAAAAAAGCGAGAGATTGGTTTGGAGGATGAGTAGATGGGTCTATTTGATTCTTGGCGAAATCCCACTGTCACAAGCTACAAGCAGAGAGATGGTGGCACCGCTGCCGAGGTGAATAAGAAGTCCAGCATTGTATGGCTGAGTTCTCCCGATGCCTTTAATGTGCTGTGTACACAGGGGTATGTCACATTAGATAAATGCCCGGAGATTATGACGGCTTGCTTCAAGATAGCGCAGATCATCTCCTCTGTGACCATCCATCTGATGGCGAACACGGAAGACGGGGACGAGCGAATCGTCAATGAGTTATCAAGGAAGATTGATATTGATCCCATGCCGAATATGACAAGGCAGACATGGATCACGGCGATAGTCATGACCATGCTTCTGTATGGCAAAGGCAATGCGGTAGTTATTCCGCACACCAAGGACGGCTATCTCGATTACATGGAGCCGATTTCGGCTGAACGTGTTCAGCTTCTTCCGGTCGGAACATCCTTCATGGACTACGAGATCTGGGTAGACGGATATAAGGTGTATAAGCCTGAGAATGTCATGCACTTCGTGTACAACCCTGACAAGACGTATCTGTGGAAGGGCCGTGGTTTTGAGGTGTCGCTGAGAGATGTAGCGAATAGCCTTAAACAGGCCGCCGCCACGGAAAAGGCTTTCATGACATCCGAATATAAACCGTCCATCATCGTAAAGGTGGATGGCCTGACGGATGAGTTCGCAAGTCCGCAAGGACGGCAGAATCTGATTGATGATTATCTTACTCCACAGGCACCTGGTGCGCCGTGGATCATTCCGGCAGAACAGTTCTCTGTGGAGCAGATCAAGCCGCTGACTCTTTCTGATTTGGCTATCAATGATACAGTTACACTTGATAAAAAGACGGTCGCTTCAATTCTTGGGGTGCCGCCTTTTGTTTTGGGTGTAGGTGCATATACCAAGGAAGAATGGAATTACTTCATTCAGACCACGATCATGAACATCGCCAAGGGCATGGCGCAAGAGATGACCAAGAAACTGATCCTCTCTCCGTCTTGGTATCTGAAGTTTAATGTCCGGTCCCTGATGGATTGGGATATCAAGACTCTTTACGATGTTTACTCTGGCCTGTCTGACAAGGGTCTTGCCACCGGCAATGAGGTTCGTGACCAGCTTGGAATGTCACCCAAGGATGGCCTGAACGATCTGCGGATACTGGAAAACTACATCCCGTCCGACATGATCGGAAACCAGAAGAAACTGATCCAGGGGGAATAAGAAGATGGAAAGAAAAATCAAACAGATAAGGTCTTCCTTATCGCAATTCGAAACGAGAGAAGACGGCGAAGCACTCCACATTACTGGATACTTCGCCGTTTTTAATAGCAACTATGAAATGGGTTACGGAATGAGCGAATCAATCGCTCCCGGGGCCTTTTCAAACAGCCTTTCCGGTGACATCCGGGCATTGATCAATCATGATACCACCTTAGTTCTGGGGCGCACTAAGGCGCATACCCTTGAACTAAGACAGGATGAACGTGGTCTGTGGGGTGACATCACCATCAATCCGAACGATGGGGATGCCATGAATCTGTACCAGCGTGTCAAACGTGGCGATGTTGATCAGTGTTCTATTGGATTCTTTATTGTCTCCGAGGAAACCGACTTCCGAGAAGATGGTAGTGTTCATTGGACAATCACCGACATTGATCTGTTTGAAGTCAGTTGCTGCACGTTCCCGGCTTATGAAGAGACGGCCATTGCCGCCAGGACCGCTGAGAAGAAGGATCTTGAACAGCGTTACTCAGAAGCCTGGAAAAAGAAAATGAAAGAGAGGTTACAAAATGCTCAGAGTTCTGATGCTCCGCAAGAGGATTAATGACAAGAAGAAAGATCTTGAAAAGATCCTTGCGGCCGAGACCGATCTTTCCAAGCGTGAAGCGGATATCTCCGCATCCATTGAAGAAGCCGCCACTGAGGAAGAGCGAGCAGCGGTTGAGGAAGCTATCACCGCTTTCGAATCCGACAAGGCCGCTAACGAAGAAGCAAAAGGTGCGCTTGAGAGAGAAATCGGCGAAATGGAAACCGAACTGGCAGAACTGGAAAATGCCCAGAATGCCGGTGAACAGGCTGAATCCAATAATGCGCCTGTTGAAGAAAACAGAAGTGAGGTAAAAATCATGAACAGAACTAAATTTTATGGTATGACCGCTCAGGAAAGAGATGCTTTCATCGCTCGTGATGACGTAAAGACTTTCCTTGGCATCGTTCGCTCTGCTGTCGCTGAGAAGAGAGCGATTACTGGCGCATCTGCGCTGATCCCCCAGGTTATGCTTGATCTGCTCCGTGAGAACGTGATCGAGTATTCCAAACTGTACAAGCACGTTAATGTTCAGCGTATCGCTGGCCAGGGCCGCATGCCCATCGAGGGAACTATCCCCGAAGCCGTATGGACCGAGATGTGCGCCAATCTGAACGAGCTGGATCTGTCCTTCAGCCAGATCACTGTAGATGGCTACAAGGTAGGCGGTTACTTCCGCATCTGCAATGCCATTCTCCAGGACTCCGACATCGATCTTGCCCGTGAGGTTCTGGATGTGCTTGGCCGTGCCATCGGCCTTGCTCTGGATAAGGCTATCCTTTACGGAACCGGCACCAAGATGCCCCAGGGTGTTGTTACCGCTCTGGCCGCTGTTACCAATACTCCGAATATCGTTTCCCATGCCGCTTCCGTTGTGGATCTGGCTCTGTGGAAAGCACTGGTCGGTGACTCCGGCAAGGCAAAATCCAATTACTCCCGTGGCCAGAAGGTGTGGGTCATGAACGAGACCACTTACACCACCCTGATCCAGAATGCTCTGTCCATCAATGCCGCTGGCGCAATCGTCTCCGGTGTCAATGGTCAGATGCCTGTGATCGGCGGTGTCATTGAGGTTCTGAACTTCGTTCCCGATAATACTATCATCGGCGGCTACTTCGATCTGTATCTGCTGGCAGAGCGCAGAGATGTTGAACTGAACACTTCCGAACACGCTTTCTTTATCGCAGATCAGACCGCATTCAAGGGTACTGCACGTTATGACGGTAAGGTTGTCAAGAACGATGCCTTTGTGGTTATCGGTCTTAACGGTGTGACTCCTACCGCTGCTGCGGTTTCCTTCGCACAGGATACCGCCAATACCGGCGAGTGATGTACCGGGTAATTTCATACTTCACCGATCTTCAAGATGGGGATCATCCATACAACGTGGGTGATCCCTTTCCTCGTAAAGGCAAAGAGGTGAGTGCGGAACGGCTTGCCTATTTAGCCAGTAATAAAACGAGGAGAGGTTTCCCCGTGATCGAGGAAGTAGTCGAGAAGAAGCCAGCCAAAACTACAAAGAGGACTAAGAAAGAGGTCTAAACATGGATGAAGCATGGTCTGCTATCCTTGCCGATCTGTTGGCGGCTGTGAAGGTTGACATCGGAATTACTACATCAGCTTATGACAATAGGCTGAAGCAGTATATCAAGTCTGCGTATAAGGCGATTTCCATCGAAGGAATTGTGCTAGACGCAGAGGATGATCTGGATAAGCAGCTTGTCACCATGTATGCGGCTTGGCTCTGGCGCAGAAGAGATACCGGCGAAGGGATGCCAAGAATGATCCGGTATGCCCTTAATAATCGTCTGTTCTCGCAGAAAATGAAAGTGGTGAGTGGCAGTGAATGACGATGTCCTCACCCTTATATCAACAGTAAATACACAGGACGAATATGCCGTCTTCCATGAGGAGAAGGTAGAGCGTGATGTGTTTTGTCAGGTATATAGCATATCAAGGTCTGAGTTTTACGGATCAGGCAGAAGCGGTCTGAATCCCGAATATGAGTTCAGAGTGTTCGCCGGGGACTATGAAGGGGAGAAGCTTTGCAAATTCCACAATCAGGAATATGCAATCTATCGAACCTACATTGTTCCCGGTGAAGACTATATAGAACTCTATGTGGAACGAAAGGGCGGCACCAATGGGTAGAAAGAAGATCACCCCGGAGCAACTCACCAAGGAGATTAAGAAGATCCTCAATCAATATGGTGAGATCACCTGGAGCAATGTCGATGAAGCGGCAAAGAAAGTAGCCAAAAAGGCGAGAACTGCGGTAGCAAATAATTCACGGCAATTCAACTCCAGATGGGGTGAGAACGTATATGCGTCAGGGTGGCGAGTGAAGGAAGACAGAGGACTCTGGTGGTCATCTTATATTGTTCATCAATCTAAGGTGCCTACAGAGACTCACTTGCTTGAGTATGGGCATGAGCTTACTCCTGGTATGCCGATGCATAACAGGGATGGCGAGTTTATCGGAATCAACCACGCATCCAGAGCAAAAGCCTATCCGCATATTGCGCCCGTGGCCCAAAAGGTCCCGGAAGACATGGAGCAAGAGGTGTTAAATGCGATACGCAGAAGTAACTAACATTCTGGCGAATATCGGTCTGCCGCTGGCATACCGTGAGTTCAAAGACCAAACTCAGAAGGTCCTCCCGTACATAGTCTACTTCTATGACGGGAATGACGATATGTACGCAGACAACATCAACTATCAGGAGATAGAAGGTCTGCGGATCGAACTATATACCAAGGATAAAGACTTCGCCACGGAGCGGATGGTCGAAACTGCTCTTAAGGCTGCTGAGATCGCCTACTCCAAGGATGAGGTTTTTATAGAAGACCAAAAAATGTATGAAATCATTTACGAAAGCGAGGTAGTCATCAATGGCTAACAAGATTAAATATGGTCTGAAAAACGTCCATTATGCAATCGCCACGATCAATGCCGAAGACAACACCGCCACCTATGGTGAGCCTGTTGCCATTCCCGGTGCGGTCAATCTGTCCCTTGATCCCCAGGGCGAAAACACTCCTTTCTATGCGGATAATATCGTCTATTATCTGACTCTGGCCAACAATGGCTATGAAGGAGATCTGGAAATCGCCTATATCCCTGAGTCCTTTGCCAAGGACGTCCTGGGCGATATCGATGATGGCAAGCACGTTCTTGTGGAGAATGCGAATGCGACTCCTGTCCACTTTGCTCTGCTCTTCCAGTTTGAGGGCGATGTCAAGGCAACCAAGCACGTTATTTATAACTGCGTGGCCGCCCGTCCCAACGTGGAAGGTGCTACCAAAGAGGATACCGTCACTCCTCAGACCGAGACTCTGTCTCTGACCGCAACTCCTATTTACTGCGAAGCACTGGCTCATGAGATCGTCAAGGCTCGGACCGGCGAGACTACGGATAACACCACTTACGGTGCATGGTTTGGCGCTGTGTACCAGCCTACCGCACCGGTTACCACTCCGTAAGCATTTCCCATTGAAAGGAGATATGGATGTTCAGCTTTAATCTGGAACTTGGAAAAAAGAAGGTCAAGCTTCTGACCACCGCATCTACTGCCATTTACTATAAGCAGATCTTCAAAGAGGATCTGCTTTATTATATGCTTGTCCGGGCCAATTCCGAGGAAACCAATGACGCAGAAGCCATTGATGTGGCGCAGAAACTCTGCTTCGTCATGATGAAACAGGCAGAAAAGGCAGATATGACAACCATCTCCGCTGATGATTACATCGCATGGCTCGATACTGTCAGCCAGATGGATCTGATCAGGAGAGCGTTTTATATTATCGCTATCTACAAAGAGGATATGGACGGTTTATCCGTTTCAAAAAAAAAGGAAGACGAACAGAGCGCAGTTTAAACACTGCGCTCTTTCTTCTTAGATCGATACAGTTAGGTCTGAGATTAGAAGATCTTGACCGGCTTACTGTGGGCGATGTCTTGGATTTATTTATAGAATCCGGCAATGACCATGAGACATATCAGGAAGTAGCCAGTCAGGAAGATTTCGATAAATTCTAAGGGGGTTCGTTGTGGCAAGTAATGGTATCAGGGTTCGTGGTATCACGATTGAAATCAAGGGAGATACAACGGGCCTTGTAAATTCTTTTAAGAGTGTAGATGCTCAGCTGAAAAGGGTCCAAGGCAATCTTGGCGCACTTTCCAGCTATATGGCAAGAGATACCTCTTTCGGTGGTCTTTCCACCAAGTTCGAAGCAATCAAGGTAAAAAATGAAGAACTTGGAACGGCCATCAACAGAGTAAAACAGAAAATAAAACTTGAAAAGCAAGCACTTGCTCAACTGACGGGCGCAGATCCTACACCGCAAATGCTGGAGAGAAGACAGGCATTAAACACTCAGCTTGTCCTCGATCAGGCGCAGTTACAAGAACTTGAGAAAGAGTATAAAAACTGGGGTTCTGTTGCCAAACAGGAAGCTTTAGCTGTCGGTGAAGCGTTTGAAACTGCCGGCAGCAAGATGAAGGATCTTGGCGGCAAGCTGTCAAGCACCGGACGAGAACTGACAACCTATGTCACTGCACCGATTGTCGGTGTTGGAGCCGCAGCTTTCAAATCCAGTGTGGAATTTGAGACGGCTATGGACAAGGTGCAATCTGTCACCTTGGATGCTACGGCAGAGGATATGGAGCGGCTGAGTCAGGCTGTTCTTGAAATGTCCGGCCAATCAAAGTACTCAGCGGCTGAAGCGTCTGAAGCACTGTACTACATGGGCCTTGCCGGTTGGGATGTAGAGGAAATGCTTTCCGCACTTCCGAGCGTCCTTGCTGTTGCTACGGCTGGAGAGATGGATCTTGGCCGTGCTTCTGATATTGTTACAGACTATTTTACGGCTTTCGGCGAAGGTGCCGGAACCGTTGAGAATATGGTCGATGTCATGGCAAGAACCATGGTATCGTCCAATACAGATATAGATCAGCTTGGTGATGCCTTTAAGTATGTTGCCCCTGTTGCCGGTGCGATGGGATATTCCATTGAGGATGTATCCTTTGCACTTGGTCTGATGGCAAACAATGGTATCAAGGCATCTCAGGCCGGTACTTCTCTGCGTCAGTTTATGCAGAGACTTGTAAAGCCCACCGCAGAAGTAGAGACCGCAATGGAATCCTTGGGAATCACGGTTGCCAATGATGATGGCTCTCTAAAGTCTTTCCGTCAGGTGATGGATGAACTTCGTGGTGCTTTAAATGGAGTGATCGAGCCGGGAAGCGAAGCAGCAGAACAGATCAACCTACTGAATCAGCAACTGGAAGAGGGAGAGATCTCCGAAGAAGAGTATAGCGAAGCACTACAGGATGTCATCGAAGGTGCCGGCGGTGTAACTGGTGCGGAAAAGGCGAAGAATGCCGCCATCCTTGCCGGTGTTCGTGGCATGTCTGGTCTGCTCGCTATCGTCAATGCGACGGAAGAGGACTATAACACTCTTTCTGCGGCTATTGAAGGAACAACCACCGCCCAGGATATTGCCAATGTGATGATCGACAATACTCAGGGACGGATGGAGATCCTCAAGCACTCTGCCGAGAATCTTGGCATTTCCTTCGGTCAGGTCATGGCCCCGTATGTCGAAAAGGGCATATCGGCTCTGTCCGGCCTTGTCCAGAAATTCAGTGAACTGGATGACGGGACGAAGGATACAATCGTCCGCATAGCTGGTATTACGGCGGCTGTCGGACCGGCTCTGATTGTAGGCGGTAAAGTCATTTCATCCATCGGCTCCATATCGTCCGGCATCGGTGGAATCATCAAATTAGTCGCTACGCATCCCATCTTAGCCGCCGTTGGCGCACTTGCCGCTGGTATCGGCATTCTGATTGTCAAGCATAAAGAGCATGAAGCCGAACTGGAAGCGGAACGGCAAAAGACGTATGGTCTAAGTGAGGAGCAAAAGAATCTTATCACTGCCATTGACGAATCTGCCCAGGCTTATGAAAATGCCAAGACCGCAAGGGAAGAAGCGGCTTCAAATATTGACAGTGAGATCGGCTATCTGCAAAACCTTGAGACGGAACTTTCCAACCTGGTTGATGAGAACGGCCATGTAAAGGAAGGGTACGAGGATCGTGTAGCCTTTATCGTTGGCGAACTCAACGATGCCCTTGGAACTGAAATCGAACTGAACGGCGATATCATCACAGATTATCAAACTATGCAAGGTGAGATTGATAATCTGATCGAAAAGAAGCGTCAGCAGCTTGCTCTCCAATCCTTTGAGGAGCAGTACCAGCAAGCACTTCATGATTCTGCCGAACAGTACCACAACTATACCGATGCTGTCGAACAGCATGAGGTTCAGCTTGGCAAAGTAACCAAGGCCGAAAAGGCGATGGCTGAGTATGAGAAGAAATACATCGGCTATTCAGAGGATGCCAGGCAGCAGATTCTTGCCAATGATGATGCCTATCAGAACCTGGTAGCAGATTATGAAACCGCCAAGGCGGCAGAAGAAGAACTGGCCGAAGCCGTCACGAATGCCCAGACGGTCTATGCGGATAATCAGAACTTCATTGAGAACTATCAGTCGGCTGTTACGGCGGCAACTACCGGAACTACTCAGGAAGCCAAGCAAGCCATCAATATGCTTCTGTATGATTTCCAGAGATTCGGAACGGCCACAGAGACTCAGCTTCAAGATCAGGTAAACAAGTACCAGAAGATGTATGAACAGGCCCAGAGAGACGTTGAAGCCGGTGTGGCTGGTGTCTCTCAGGCTACCGTTGATGGTTACGCTGAGATGGTTCGCCTTGCCCAGATTGAACTTGATAAACAGAACGGTGTTATCCGTGATAAGGGCAAGGAAGGAGTGCAGATCGCCGGACAGAATGGTAAGGCTATGGCGAACGCTGAAGCCAAAGGCCTTTCTTCCGTCAGCATGAGCGGCCCTGGATCTGAGCATATCAAACAGTATATTGGTGGACTTAGTTCTCAGGAGAGAGCGGCACAGGATGCCGCCAAGGCCGCTGCGGAGCGGAGCAAGACAGGCTTCAAATCCGTAAATATGCGTGGTCCTGGTTCTGAGGTCGCTCTGGAATACGTCGAAGGTATCAAGGCCGAAGCACCCAAGGCGGCAACGGCTGCTACCAATATGGCCAATGGCGCAGTGGCCGCCGCAAACAAAGTTAGTGGCTATGATTCTGGTGCCAACTTCTCAAAGGGTGTTGCCAAAGGTATCAGGGATTACATCTATACCATAGAAGAAGCCGCCAACGCAGCGGCATCTGCCGGTAAGCAAGGATTTAACAAGCCTATCGCCATCCGGTCTCCTTCAAGAGTCATGATGGAATCCGGTAAATACTTTGATCAAGGTATCGCCATCGGTATCCGTGACAATGCCCGTGATGTCATTGCCGAAGCTTCCCGACTTTCCGAGGAGACGGCGGCGGCGATGCAGTACAACACGGCGGCCCCTGGCTATGGCATGAATGCCGGTTCCGGATCAAATAGGACGCTGAACATGGGCGGTGTGAGCATCGTAATCAATCAGCAGCCGGGTGAGAATGCGGAACAGCTTGCAGAGATCGTCATGGAGCGGATTGAGCGAGAAACAGTACAAAGGCAAATGGTGATGGCATGAGACAGCTAATAATTGACGGAACATCTTTGCTTTACGAATGGGGTGTCTGGATCGCCGGAGACAATGTCTTCAACGGCGCAGATGCCAATGTGGATACGGTCAAGGTCCCTGGTAGAAACGGGGACCTTGTTTATTCCAATAAGAGATATAACAATTTTCAGCTGATCTACCCGGCGGCTATTCCGAAGAGATTCAGTGAGAGGTATATGGATCTCCGAGCGTTTCTGTATCAGGATGTCGGGTACAGACGGATTGAAGATTCGTATTTCCCTGATATGTTCCGCATGGGACGGATTACCGGGCCGACGAATCCGAGCAAGATCGTCTGGACGGGCGATGTCGGTCTTTTCAATCTGACTTTCGATTGCAAGCCACAGCACTTCTACAAATCCGGTGAGCAAGCGACAACCCTCACGGCGAATGGAAGCATCACGAATCCGACATTGTACACTTCCATGCCTATGATCAGGGTGTACGGCTTCGGAACGATTACCGTCAACGGAACACCAGTGACGATTGCGGAACATAACTACGCTTATACCGATCTGGATTGCGAGATCCAGGATGCCTACAACGGGGATGCGAATTTGAACAGATTCGTCACAGTGGACGGCGATGCTTTCCCTGTCCTGTCTCCCGGAACGAACAATATACTGATAGGATCAGGGATTACAAGGGCTGAAGTGAAACCGAGGTGGTGGACTCTATGATACCCATCCTTTATCCAAAAACGGAGACTTCTTTCACCGACAACGGTCTTGGGCGGCTGGCAGATGCCCAGAGCGCAGTTGCTACGGAAGAGAGAAATGGTATCTTCGAATTGGAGATCGTGTATCCCGTTTGGGGAGTACATTTCAACGATATCGAGGTGGATTGCTACATCAAGACGATATGCAATGCCAAGAAGCAGAACCAGCTTTTCAGAGTCTACTCGATTACCAAGCCTATCAATGGCAAGTGTACGATCCGAGCGGAACACGTTTCCTATCAGATGCTGCATATCCCCCTGATGCCCTTCACGGCTGTCGGGGCGGCGGCAACATTTGCGGCTATTCCGCAGAATACTGTCGGAGATAATCCTTTCACCTTCTACACGAATGTGGAGTCTGAAAGAAGATTCTCTCTGTATTATCCAAAATCCCTTCGTGGCGCACTCCAAGGTGATCAGTGGTCTATTCTACAGAACTTTGGCGGTGAGTACGAATGGGACAATTTTAACGTCCGGCTTCTTGTCCAGCGTGGTGCAGATAATGGTGTAGTTCTGCGGTACGGAAAGAATATTACTGATCTGAAACAGGAAGAGAATATCCAGCAGACATATACCGGCATTGTTCCGTATTGGTACGGATACGAAGGAGAAGAGCAGAAGCTGGTCACCCTCCCTGAGAAGGTGCTTTGGTCGGAGAACGCTTCGAACTTCCCGTATACCAGGGCATTGACGGTTGATCTTACAGATCAGATCGAGAACGAGCCTACCACGGCGCAGCTTAGAGCCGCCGGTCGGGCATACATTGAGCGGAATGACATCGGCATCCCGGCGGTGAGCATCTCCCTTTCCTTCGTGGATCTCTCCCAGACGGATGAATACAAGGATCTCGCTCCTGAGATGCTGAATCTGTGCGATATCATCACTGTCAAATTTGAAGAACTGGGCATCTCCAAACAGGCGAAGATCACACGAACGAAGTATGACATCCTGAGAGAGCGATACACCAATCTGTATATTGGTGAGTCTTATCACTCCCTTGCTTCGATCATCGCCAATAACACGGCTGAGATCTCCGCATCTCAGGAGATCGCCAATAACAGGATGACATCTGCCATTGAAAAGGCCACAACGGTGATCAACGGCTCCCTGGTTGGCGCATCGCAGAAGACAATCACTGATGCCAACGGCAATCCTGTCGGCACGATCTGGATGGATTCCACGGACGAAGCGACAGCTGTTAACTGTATCAAAATCAATGCCAATGGCATAGGCTTTTCCACTACCGGACCGAACGGAGATTATACAACGGCCATTTATTTCGATCCTGATCTTGGCACCTGGGTAATCAATGGCGAGTTCCTTAATGTTCTGCATCTGAATGCCGGGAATATGACAGTAGGAACACTGCAAGATGCTACTGGTGACAACTACTGGAATCTTTCAACCGGCGAAATGCGCCTGACCGGCATTGATGTCGGTGTAGGTGCGAGGAACTACATCAGGGAATCAAATACTCTGGATTTCGAAGCGGATTCCTTCGCCTGGAACTTCGTTTTCAACGGCAACCAAGCCTTACTTAATGGAGAAGAAATGGAGGTTTTGTATCATGCCTAATCAAAGCTTAGTGGATTTAACAGAACGAACCGCAACGGCAGACACGGACTTAATCCATGTGAATAGTGGTGGGACGGATTATAAGCAAGCAAAATCTAATTTTACCGCCGACCTCGCAACGAATGTATCATTCAACAACACAAGTACGCTTGAATCTCAGATAGAAGCCCTTGGAAACACTTTCCACGTTTATACTGGCTATATCGAATCTTATGGGCATCAGACGGCAACGGGTGTACCACAGAATACGAATTTCTTCGTTACTGTCTATGTCAAAGATGCATCCCATAAGCGTGTAGTTATCAGACGTGCGATATCGGGAAATGAAGCCTATACGAAGTATTATGGCGGTTCTTCCGTTGGATGGTCTGAATGGGTACAAGAACCTTCGAGAGCAGAAATTACTTCGCTAAACAACAGTTTAACGAATAGTTCCATTTCCGTAAACGCAGGTAATTCAGCGGTAACAATAACAAGAGGCAATTCTTATAAATGGGGAAATATAATTGTTGTTGCGGTCAGGTTTCAAGTTACTTCTGCCTTGGCAATCTATGACTATGTGCTTCAGATACCAAGTGCCTACAGAATAGTATCAGATGTATATGCTCCTTTGATGAGTAGCTATTTCACCACTATGGCAGACAAAGGGCTTTATGCTGACGCAGGAAGTTATACTATTAGAGCATCGTCTGCAATTCCAAGCGGTAACTATTCCGCATATATTCCTTTGCTTGTGAGGAACGCTTAATCCTTATACCACACTCGCAGATTTAGTCCCTTTATAACCACACCTGCATCACCGCCAACAAAGAATTTGGTTTGTGCATCATACATACCTGCTATAAAAAACGCTCCTGTCGTAGAAGACCACGAAAGAATGTTTATAGCAACTATCTGCTTTCCGACAACTGCGGAAGGTTTGTCAAAAGAAGCCTCATGATTTGAGCCGATGGTGATATCAGGGTAAGCCCCAGTATCATAATATTTCGTTAAACTGTTGCTTTCCGCAATCCTTACGGCTCAATCTGATAAGCTACAACGGCTACGTTGTTATTTGCTGAACTTCCTGATTTTGCCCAAACGTAGTAAGTACCTTGCCCAACGATGGCGGTACATGATATGGATACATTCGTTATTCCACTTAC
>Ga0326511_10002245_pt1 | contig 15783 bp, 15 predicted proteins | sample 0_2496_0518_D_FD_203701 | JGI IMG/M metagenome (GOLD analysis project Ga0326511, IMG submission 203701) | Bovine rumen microbial communities from UC Davis, California, United States - 0_2496_0518 | ecosystem: Host-associated > Mammals > Digestive system > Stomach > Rumen | place: USA...
TACTGATGAATGCTGTAGCCCGTATCTTCCTTGAATTTGCGCATGAGATAATAGCGGCTCAGATAGACGAGCCCCGCGAGATCGTCAACGCGCAAAGGTTCCTGCAGATGTTCGGCGATATAGGCGAGAACCTGCTGGATCTTCGGATCGTAGACGGCTTTTGCCTGCGTTTTGAGTTCGTGACCGAGCAGGGAGCGGTGCAGGATAATCATAAACTCCATAAAGAGAATTTCCGTATAGAGCCCGTTGGCGAAACCTTCGCCGCGGGCTGTTTTTTCGAGCTTATTGATATGAAAGAGCAGGTCGTGGTTTTTGTGCGCGGTCTGATGCATGACGTGTTCCGTTTCGCCTGCGAGACGGAAACAGGCCGAAAGGTCCGCGTGCTGCGGATCGCGTTCGCTCCAGCGTTCGAGAAAATCCGGCGCGATATAGATGACGATTCGGTCGTACGGTCTCGCCGGCGTGAGAAAAACAGGCCGGTGAATCTCGCCTGCCGCGACAAAAATGATGTCACGCGGTTCGAGGTGGTACGAACGTCCCTCAATGACATAATCCGCATTGCCGTTTAAAAAGAAAATGATCTTATGAAAGTCATGATAATGAAACGGGATCTCGCCGGGCTCGTCGCAGAGATGAAAGATGCGAAAATCGCTGACGAGATACCCTTTTTTCTCGTAATTGTCCATGCAAATACACCTCTTTTCGTATCCTACCACACTTTTTGCCATATAAACAGCATATTTTGCTATTCCGATGCCTTAAAATGACTGCTACAATAGAGCCAATGAAAACACAGAGAGTTAACAGAAAGGCCGGTGGCAGAGATGTTGGTAGTTCGCAATTATATCGTTGATGATCAGGAATATATGGTTCTGGATGGTACGGCAGGCTTCATGCCGGGCAGCGAGGCCGTCCGTCTCCTGACGAACCGCCGCATCGGTGTCGGCGCCGATCGCGTTCTCGTCTTCACGGGCACGGATTCCGTTCCGTCGTTTGTCGCCTATACCCCGGAGGGCGAACAGCAGGAGCTTACGGCTGCCGATTACCGCGTCCTTTCCTATACAAAACCGGATTATGAAATCCATATCACGGATTGTTTCATCCGCCGCCTGAAAGCGGCAGACCATACGGACATTGCCGCCGTCGGTTGAAAGGATAATCCGCGTCAATCATGATGCATCGGGATCCCCGTACCTGCAAAACAGGACGGGGATCTTTTTGTTTGTGTATTTTTTGTCTTTTCGTGCGGATTTTTTCTGCAGGAACGGTGCCGATACGATATAATAGATGTAAATGAGAAAAAACTGTAAGGGGTACACGTTTATGAAACAGATTAAGAAAGCGGTCATTCCGGCAGCCGGTTTCGGCACCCGTTTCCTGCCGGCGACGAAAGCTACGCCGAAAGAGATGCTCCCGATTGTTGACACGCCGACGATCCAGTATATCGTCGAAGAAGCGCTCGCGAGCGGCATTGAGGAACTGCTGATCATTTCCGGTCACGGCAAACGCGCGATCGAGGATCATTTTGACTCGGCGCCGACGCTCGAATCCGTGCTCGAAAAGAAAGGCAAGTTCGATCTGCTCGAAAAAGTCCGTTCGACAGCGGATATCAACATTTATTATATCCGCCAACGGTACATGCGCGGCCTCGGTGACGCGATCCTCTGCGCGAAGGCGTTTATGGGCGATGATCCGTTCGCGATTCTGCTCGGCGATGACGTCGTTTATCATCCGCAGCGTCCGGCACTCCGTCAACTTATTGACATTTACGAGCAGACGGGCGGCGCGTCCGTGCTCGGCTGTCAGATTGTGCCGGATGAGAAAGTGTCGTCGTACGGTATCGTTTCCGGTGACATGACGGACAATGAACGCCTCATGCGGGTCAACGATATGGTCGAAAAACCGTCAATCGAAGATGCACCGAGCCGTATGGCCGTACTCGGCCGTTATATCGTGACGCCGACGATTTTCCCGCTGCTCGAACAGACGAAACCGGGCAAAGGCGGCGAAATTCAACTCACGGATGCATTGCGCGTTCTCGCAAGTCAGGAACCGGTTTTTGCGTACAATTTTGAAGGCGAGCGTTACGATCTCGGCGATAAGCTCGGTTTCCTCCGGGCAACCGTCGAATTTGCCCTGCGCCGCGACGATCTCGGCGATCCGTTCCGCGATTATTTACGGGAGTTAATTCCGAAACTCTGAGGTGATAAGCATTGCAGAAAAAAAATAAGGCCAATCTGGCTTTGCTGATCAGTGCAACGGGTGCTGTCGGCACGATCGGAATCGGCGGCAGCGGCCTTTTGGGCGGCCTCGTGCACCACGGATTCCTCGCGGCGACAATCGGAGGACTCGCGGACTGGTTTGCCGTTACGGCGATTTTCCATAAACCGCTCGGCATTTCCTACCGCACGGATATTCTGCGCCGCAACCGCGGGAGACTCATGGAGTCACTCGTCAATTTCGCGAGTGAGGATCTCCTGAGCACGGAGCATATTATGAATGTGCTGCGCAAACAGGATATGGCCAAACTCCTCGTCGATTATCTCGAAGTCCGCGGCGGCAGGGAACGCGTACGTTCGGTCGTCGATGAAGTCATGTTACAGTCTGTCAATGACATGGACACCCATGCTCTGGCCGTGGAACTCGCCCCGGCCGTACGTGACGGACTCGCGGCATTTCCGCTTGAGACGATCGCCTGCGACATTATGAATATTCTCGCCGAGGAGCGTCATTCGCGGCGTATTCTCCACAGTCTTATGTCAATCGGCACGCAGATTATCGACTCGCCGGCGTGGCAGGAAGTCCTCGAGGACAACATTCACGTCCTGCTCGAATCCTACGAACGCGGTTCGACGGTACGCGCGTTTCTCATCGGTTGTCTCGGTTTGACGGATGAAAAAGTCGCCGCGATGCTGACGAAGAAAATGCACGAACAGATTGACACGTATTTAAACGGCGAAACGGAATCGTACGCATCGGTCAAAGCCGGTTTCGAAACGATGCTGCGCCGCTTCAGTACGGACGAAACGCTGCTCGACATGATGACAAACTGGAAGGAACATTTCCTCGGCAGTCTCGATCTCGTGCCGTTCCTCGAAGCGTGGCTCAATGCCAATGTCAAGGGCGAGGATCCGTTTTGGCTGCCGCATCTCAACCATTTCGTCGATCAGAAAATCGACCAGTTTGTGCGTTCGGAGCACATGCAGCACCGCGTCGATCAGGCGCTCAAGGATTTCGCCGAATCGGAGCTCAAAAAACATCACAGTCTCATACCGGGACTCATTCAGGAACGCTTGAACGAGCTTTCGGATGAACAGCTCATCGAACTCACGGAGTCGAAGGTTCAGGACGATTTGCAGATGATCCGTATCAACGGCGCTGTCGTCGGTTCTATGGTCGGTATGGGACTGTTCCTGATGGTCTGGGTCATTGAAAGGATTTGTGGCGTATGAGGAAAAGAAAATGGAATAAGGCGGATAAGGTACTCGGCTGTGCGTTCCTCTTTTTCTTCTTTGCCTTGGCGCTGCATTTAAATTTTCCGGACAGCCTGCTTCTCGAAGGCTTGCTCTTTGCGGCCGACGCCGCACTTGTCGGCGGTATTGCGGACTGGTTCGCCGTAACGGCACTCTTCCGGAAACCGCTCGGATTCCCGTATCATACGGCGATTCTGCCGAGTCACCGTCAGGCGTTTATCAACGGGTCCATCGAGATGGTACAGCGCGAATTTTTCTCGCGCCGCAAGATTTTCCGTCATCTCGAACGGCTTCATCTCATGCCGATGCTCATGGAGTGGCTCGCAAAACCGGAAGTCGAAGGGCAGCTGGTTCATCGGCTTATCCACTATGCGCGCGATATCGTCCTGCGCCAGGATGCGGGACGTCAATCGGAAATCGCGGCGGAAAGTGTACGGCGCGCCCTGCAAAAGATCGAACCGGAAGATCTCTTCTCCCACTGCGGCGCATGGCTGCGCGAAAGCGGCCGCGATCACGAACTCCTTGCCCGCATCAGCATGCATCTGCGCGAACACGCGGCCTCGGATGAAACGCGCGCGTCGATTTTGCAGATGCTCAAAGACTACGAAAATGCAAAGACGAAGTCGGTCTGGTCGATTCTTGCGGCCAGCATCGCCGAAGGCGTCGGTGCGATTGACCTGCGTGAAGGTGCCGTTCTGATCCAAAATCAGCTGCTTGCGATGCTCGACGAGCTCGGCGAAAAAGATTCGCCGCTGCAGCAGAAAGTCTTGGAACTGTTCTACGAAAAAGCGGCCGTTTTAAACGAAGATCCCGAGTTCCATCAGTTGACGCATGAACTCAAGGACAACTTGCTCGCGGAACTGCCGCTCGAGGAAGTTTTGCGCCGTCTCATCGATCATGTGCGCGCGCATTTCGCCGAGGATAAGGCGCGCCAGGTTGACCCGATGGAGGAACATTTGCCCGTACTTCATTCGCGGCTTGCGGAAATCATCGAGCAGGAGTATCGCCGTACGCTGCATCTCATCGAGGATTCGCCGGAACTGCGTCATACGATCGGCCATTTCCTCTACGATCTCATCGCGCGCTCGGCACTCCATGCGCAGTCGCTCATCGGCGTTGTCATCACGGACGTGCTTTCACGGCTGACGGATGAACAGCTCAATTCGCTCGTTTACGACAAAGTCGAGCCTGACTTACTTTGGATCCGTATGAACGGATCGATCGTCGGCGCGGGCATCGGCGTCATGCTGTTTGTCATTTTGCAGATTGTCTCGTAAAAAGAAAAACTTTCGCTTTCGGAGCGTCGAATTTGACGCGTTCCCGGGGCGAAAGTTTTTTATTTGCGTATGTTGAGCGGGTATCCGTATTTTGTATGTCAGCAAACAGATGTTAGGAGGGAGTTGCATTGTCGTTGAGAGTCAAATTTCGTGCGGCAGAAAATATTGAAACGCAGACGGAATGCCGTACGTTTTCGTCAGTTCCGTGAGCGTTGCCCAGATAAGGGGAGCGTTATTCTCTGCGACGATTGTCCCCGTTGATGCGTTCAGTGTCACGTCGAAGCCCTGCATATGCCACTCGACATGGGAAAAAACGTGATGCGCAGACGGAAGCGCTTGCAGGGATTTGACGTCAAAGCCGTGCTTTATGAGAAACAGGCGTGCTTCATCGGAGGAGAGATGACCTGTTGTATGCGGCAGTTCCCAGAGTCCCGCGAGCAGGCCTTTTTCCGGTCGTTTATGTAAAGCAATCCGATCACCGTCCCGGAGCAGGAAAACCGTGAGCTTTTCCTGTTTGCGGGGCGTCTTCTTTTTCGGCGGCGGGAAGGCCAGTTCCGCATGTTCCGAATGAGCAAGACAGAGACGCGCGAGCGGACAATGCAGGCAGTGCGGCGCTCCGTGGGGCAGGCATACGGTTGCACCGAGATCCATAAACGCCTGCGTGAGAGCGCCTGCGTCTTTGCCCGACGGATAACAGGGGGCAAGGAGCGCTTCAAGTTCTTTGCGCGCGGCGAGTGACGTCACATCAACGTTTGACATCGTCAGGCGGCTCACAACGCGCAAAACATTGCCGTCAACAGCGGGCGAGGGGAGCCCCATTGCGATTGACGCGATCGCACCCGCCGTATAGCGCCCGATGCCGGGAAGGGAGAGTAGTGACGCGAAATCATACGGCAATTGACCGTCATACTGTTCTTCGATGACGACGGCTGCCTTTTTGAGATTGCGCGCACGGCTGTAATATCCGAGTCCCTGCCAAAGTTTCATGAGCGTGTCATCCGGGCACGCCGCCAGTGACGCGACATCAGGAAGCGCCGCGAGAAAACGTTCGTAATACGGGATCACGGCAACAGCACGCGTCTGCTGCAGCATAATTTCCGAAATCCACGTATGATACGGTGTCACATCGTCGCGCCACGGAAGCGCGCGTTCCCGTTCTTGACTTTTATACCACCGGATGAGCGGCTGTATGATTCGGGGCAGGGTATCTGTATTTTGCCAATAGACCTTGTTTTTCATAATTGCCTCACTTTCCAAGGCTATTATATCATAAAATTGTTTTTCTCAGAAAAACAGTTGACAAAATCGTCCAAACGCGCGATAATGTACACAGTTTACACCGTTACATACATTTCCGGGTAAACAGGCCGTTCCGTAATCACGCAGTGGACAATCAGTACGCTGCTTGTATAGAAAGGAGCCCTGGAGATGAAACATGTCTTATCTGTATTTGTCGAAAATCAGACGGGCGTGCTCGTGCGTGTTGTAAGCATGTTTTCCAGACGTGAATTCAACATCGACAGCCTTGCCGTCGGTGTGACGGAGTCACCGGAGTTTTCCCGTATCACGGTCGTCGTTCACGGCGATGAAAATCTCGTCGAGCAGATGATCAAACAGCTCGAGAAAATGCCGGTCGTCAAAGCCGTCCAACGTTTGGAGGAAAACAATGCGGTATGCCGCGGCATGACACTCATCAAGGTCAAGGCCGATGACAACAACCGGCTTGACGTTCTCAAAATGGCGGAGCTCTTCCGGGCGCATGTCGTTGACGTCGAGGCGGGCTCGCTGATCTTCGAGATCACGGGCGGCGACGATAAGGTCACGGCTTTCTTAAAAGTCGTCAAACCTTACGGCATCATGGAAGTCATCCGGACCGGCCTGATTGCGCTGGAACGCGGTGAGCATACAATTTACGAACACTGTGAGGAGAGAGAGTATTATGGCAAAAACTTACTATGATCAGGATGCAAACATGGAAGTCCTCAACGGCAAAACGGTTGCAGTCATCGGTTACGGCAGCCAGGGCCACGCACATGCGCTGAACCTGAAGGAGAGCGGGGTCAACGTTGTCGTAGGTCTGTATAAAGGCTCCAAATCCATTGCCAAAGCCGAAGCTCACGGCCTGAAGGTCTGCTCGGTTGCCGATGCCGTAAAACAGGCTGACATTACGATGGTTCTGATTCCGGACGAAAAACAGGCTGACGTTTACAAAACGGAAATCGGCCCGAACCTGAAATCCGGCAGTGCACTTGCTTTCGCACATGGCTTCAACATTCACTTCAAACAGATCGTTCCGCCGGCTGACGTTGACGTATTCATGGTCGCTCCGAAAGGCCCGGGCCATCTCGTTCGTCGTACGTACACGGAAGGTTCCGGTGTTCCGGCAGTTTTCGCCGTTCATCAGGATGCAACGGGCAAATGCTTTGACACGGCCCTCGCTTATGCAAAAGGCCTCGGCGCTACGCGTTCCGGCGTTCTGCAGACGACGTTCCGCGATGAAACGGAAGAAGACCTCTTCGGTGAACAGTGCGTACTCATGGGCGGCCTTTGCGAACTCATGAAGACCGGTTTCGAAGTTCTCGTCGAAGCAGGTTATCCGCCTGAGATGGCATATTTCGAATGCTTCCATGAAATGAAACTCATCGTTGACCTCTGCTATGAAGGCGGTATCACGAAGATGGTTCAGTCCTGCTCCGATACGGCTGAATACGGCAGCTATGTCATCGGACCGCGTATCATCACGGAAGATACGAAGAAAGAAATGAAGAAATGCCTGAAAGAAATTCAGGATGGTACGTTCGCTACGAAATGGCTCCAGGAGAACCGTGCCGGCGGCCGTGCTAACTTCCTTGCTATGCGTCGTCTTGCTCAGGAACATCCGATTGAGAAAGTCGGTGCAGAGCTCCGTCAGATGATGCCGTGGCTGCGTGATAAGAAAGAGCTGACGTTCTGATTTAGATCAGGCGTTCTGCAGGTATTTTGACCGGTTTCGGTGAATAATAAAATACTGAAGGTAATCGATAAAAGCCTTCCCAACCATTGGGAAGGCTTTTATTTCAACAACGGAACTATATATTTAGGGGGCTGCAATATGGGCATGAATATGAGTGAAAAGATCCTCGCGAAACATGCAGGACTTGACGCCGTCGAGGCAGGCCAGCTGATCATTTGCGATCTTGACATGGTTCTCGCCAATGACATCACGGCACCGCCGTCGATTAAGAAATTCGAAACGCTGGGACGTCCGGTTTTTGACAACACGAAAATCGCGCTGATCCCGGATCATTTCCAGCCGGCAAAAGACATCAAATCCGCCGGCCTCGCCAAAATCGTCCGCGATTTCTGCAACAAGAACAACATTGTCAATTATTTTGAGCAGGGCCGTGTCGGTATCGAACATGTCATTCTGCCGGAAAAAGGCATTGTCGGACCGGGCATGCTCACGATCGGCGCCGATTCGCATACGTGTACGTACGGCGCATTGAACGGTTTTTCCACGGGTGTCGGCACGACGGACCTTGCGATGGCGATTGCCACGGGCAAAGCGTGGTTTAAAGTCCCGGAAGCGATCAAAGTCAACCTGACGGGTCAAAAACCGGCTGACATCACGGGTAAAGACGTCATTTTGACGCTCATCGGCATGATCGGCGTTGACGGTGCACTCTATCGTTCGCTCGAATTCGCGGGTCCGGGTGTTGCCGAACTTTCGATGACCGATCGTTTGACGATCTGCAACATGGCGATCGAAGCAGGCGGCAAAAACGGTATTTTCCCATTTGACGACAAAACGGCGGCATATGTCAAAGACCGCTTCAAGAAACCGTTCGAGCCGGTCTCGGCTGATCCGGACGCGAAATATTGCCGCGTTGTCGAGATCAACCTCAGCGAACTAAAACCGGTTGTCGCATTCCCGCATCTTCCGGGCAACACGAAACGCATCGAGGATATCCCGGAACCGATCCGCATCGATCAGGTTGTCCTCGGTTCCTGCACGAACGGCCGTCTCGAAGACCTCGAGATCGCTGCAAAGATTTTTGAAGGACATCAGGTTGCTCCGCATGTCCGCTGCATCATTATCCCGGGCAGTCAGGCCATTTATAAAGAAGCAATCAAACTCGGTTACATTGACACCTTTATTGACGCGGGCTGTGTCGTTTCGTGCCCGACCTGCGGACCCTGCCTCGGCGGTTACATGGGCATTCTCGCCGCAGGCGAACGCTGCGTTTCGACGACGAACCGCAATTTCCGCGGCCGCATGGGCCACGTTGACAGTGAAGTTTACCTCGCGGGACCGCAGGTTGCCGCTGCCAGCGCGATTTTGGGACGCATTGCAACACCGGGGGAGGTAAAATAAATGATGGAATTAGAAGGAAAAGTTTGGCGCTACGGCGATAACATCGATACAGACGTCATTATTCCGGCGCGCTACCTCAATTCGTTTGATCCGAAAGAACTCGCGAGCCACTGCATGGTTGACATTGACGAGACGTTCTCGCAGAATGTCAAAGCGGGTGACATCATCGTCGGCGGCAAAAACTTCGGCTGCGGATCATCCCGCGAGCATGCTCCGGTTGCGATTCAGGCATCGGGCGTTCCCGTTGTTATTGCCGCAAGCTTTGCACGTATTTTCTTCCGCAACGGCATCAATATCGGCCTGCCGCTCCTCGAGATCGGTGATGACGTCGAAAAAATCCATGCTAATGACCGCCTCTATGTTAACATTTCGACAGGTGTCATTAAAGATTTGACGACGGGTGACGAATTCCACGCACATCCGCTTCCGGGCTTTGTCCAGGACATCGCTCACGCGGGCGGACTCGTCAACTATGTCAAACAGCGTCACGCAAACGATTAAGGAGGAGAGTCCATGGGATACAAGATTACGGTCATTCCGGGTGACGGCATCGGCAAAGAAATTACGGATTCCGCCGTCGAAGTATTAAAGAAAGTCGATGAAAAGTTCAATCTCGGACTTTCCTTTGACTTCTGCGAAGCGGGCGGAACAGCTTATGATAAGTACGGCACGCCGCTGCCGCAGGAAACGCTCGACTCCGCGAAAAATTCGGACGGCATCCTCTTCGGCGCTGTCGGCGGGCCGAAATGGGACAATGTCGACCCGGCTCTGCGCCCGGAAAAAGCCATTCTCGGCCTGCGCAAACAGCTCGGCCTTTATGCAAACCTTCGTCCGGCAAAAGTCGAAGACTCGCTGACGGAATATTCGCCGCTCAAGGAAAACCGCGTCAAAGGTGTTGACCTTCTCATCGTCCGCGAACTTGTCGGCGGCATTTATTTCGGCGAAAAATGCGAATCCGAGCCGTACAACGGTACGGAACGCGCTTGGGACCTCGAAAACTACTCCGTCCCGGAAGTCGAGCGCATCACGCGCCTCGCGTTTGAAACGGCACGTCTGCGCCGTCATAAAGTGACGTCGGTTGACAAGGCAAACGTCCTCGCAACATCGCGTCTCTGGCGCCGTACGGTGCTCAAAGTCGCCGAGGAATATCCGGATGTCGAGCTCAATCATCTTTACGTCGACAACTGCGCGATGCAGCTCGCTGTCAACCCGACGCAGTTTGACGTCATCGTGACAAGCAATATTTTCGGTGACATTCTCTCTGACGAAGCCGCCGTTATCACGGGCTCGATCGGCATGCTCCCGTCTGCGTCCATCGGCGAACAGACGAGTCTCTACGAACCGATTCACGGCAGCGCGCCGGATATCGCGGGCAAAGGCATTGCCAATCCGATCGGCACGATCCTTTCGGGTGCGATGCTTCTCCGGTATTCGCTCCATGAGGAAAAAGCGGCTGACGCGATCGAAGCTGCTGTCGCCAAGGCTCTTGCCGACGGTTACCGCACGCCGGATCTTTGGCGCGAAGGCTTTACGAAAGCCGGAACGAAGGAAATGACTGACGTCATCTGCGAACGGGTGTAAATCATGAAGGGCGCAGAGGCTGTCAAAGCCTGTTTAAAAGAGCAGGGCGTCGACACCGTTTTCGGTTATCCGGGCGGCATGATCCTGCCGCTTTATGACGCGTTTTACGGCGATCCGGATATCCGTCAAATCCTCGTGACGCATGAACAGGACGCGGCACATGCCGCAGACGGTTATGCGCGCGCGTCGGGAAAAGTCGGCGTCTGCATGGCAACGTCGGGGCCGGGCGCGACAAATCTTGTCACGGGCATTGCAACGGCGTTTATGGATTCGATCCCGATCGTCGCGATCACGGGTCAGGTTGACACGTCGATGCTCGGACGCGATGCGTTTCAGGAAACGGATATCCTTGACGTGACGATGCCGGTAACAAAGCACAATTATAAGATTTTAAATCCGAAAGACCTCGTTCCCTGCGTCCGTGAAGCGTTTGCACTTGCGCGGAGCGGTCGTCCGGGACCTGTCCTTATCGATATCCCGCGCGATATTTTCTTCGCTGACGTCGACTATGAGCCGATGACGATCGAGAAAAAACAGCCGGGCAAACCCGACGCGGATTTCATCATCTGCGCGGCGGAAGCGGCGGAGGAAATCGTCAAGTCAAAACGTCCCGTTGTTATTGTCGGCGGCGGCGTCATTTCGGCCGGCGCGACAAAAGAAGTCACGGCGTTTATCGAGAAATATCATCTTCCGGTTGTGCATACGCTCATGGGCCTCGGAGCGATTCCGAGTACACATCCGCAATCGCTCGGTTTTGCGGGGATGCACGGCGAAAAAGCGGCCAATCACGCGATCGGCGCGGCTGACCTCATCATTTCTCTCGGCAGCCGTTTCGCCGACCGTCAAACGGGAAATGTCCGCCTCTATACGCAGGACCGGAAATTCATCCACATTGACATTGACCCGGCGGAAATCGACAAGAACATCAGCAATTCGCTCGGGCTTGCCGGTGACATGAAGACGATCCTCGGACTGCTCATGCGTCATGATGCAGGACCGGACCGCACGGAATGGTGGCAGCAGATCGGACGTTGGGAAAAGAACTACGACTACGATTATCAGGTCAGCCGGCTCACCGTTCCGTGGGCGATGCATCATATCGCGATGGCAACGCGCGATAAATCGTATGCGTATGTGACTGACGTCGGGCAGCATCAGATGTGGGCGGCGCTTCATCTGCAGATCGAAGAACCGCGCACGTGGCTGACGTCAGGCGGACTCGGCACGATGGGGTTCGGCCTGCCCGCGGCGGAGGGCGCGCAGATCTATTACGGGAAAACGCGGCGCGTCATCCATGTTGCCGGTGACGGCGGCATCAAGATGACGGGCAACGAATACTATACGATCGGGCGACTGCATCTGCCGATTATTTCGATTATCGTCAACAACCGCAGTCTCGGTATGATCCGCCAGCTCCAGAAAGTCATGTACCGTGAGCGTTATATCGCCTGCGAACTCAATGACGAAATGGACTATGTCGGCTATGCGAAGAGTCTCGGCGTCGAGGCGGAAGCCGTTTCGACGCAGGAAGAATTCGTTGAGGCGTTTGCGAAGGCGCTTGCCGACAAAACACATCCGCGCGTCATCGTCATGAACGTTTGGCGCAGTTTCGTCGAACCGATGACGAAGGGCGGCGCGCGCATCGACGAGTTTGTTGACTTCAATAAGTAATACTGCGTGACGGCTGCGTCGCTTAACTTCAGGAACCGCAGTGATCGTTTCCGGGACAGCAAAAACAGGGAAGTGTTATGCTTCCCTGTTTTTTATGTGTCGGGTCAAAATGCGCGACGTCAAAGAAGGAGATGGCCCGCTCTTCGGTTCGCAGCGTATCTCGGTGCGGGATCGGCATGCACGATTTCCCGTCACTTCGGCAGTATCGGGAACCGTTCTCTTGTGCTATAATAAGGAACAGAAACTACATCGACAGGAGGAATTTTCTTGAAATACATCGTAACCGGCGGTGCCGGCTTCATCGGGTCCAACTTCGTTTACCACATGCTCAAACAGCATCCGTCAGATGATATCGTTTGCTTTGATAAACTGACCTATGCGGGCAACTTTGAAACGCTGCTGCCTGCCATGGAAAAAGAGCATTTTAAATTTGTCCGCGGCGACATCGCGGACCGCAAAGCCGTTTATCGCCTGTTTGAAACGGAAAAACCGGATGTCATCGTCAACTTCGCGGCCGAGTCCCATGTCGACCGTTCGATCAAGAACCCGGAAATTTTCCTGCAGACGAACGTCATCGGCACGAGCGTTTTGCTTGACGCCTGCCGCAAATACGGCATCGACCGTTATCATCAGGTTTCGACGGACGAAGTCTACGGCGACCTGCCGCTCGACCGTCCGGATCTCTTCTTTACGGAGACGACGAACCTGCACACGTCAAGCCCGTACTCCGCGTCAAAAGCCGGCGCCGATCTCCTCGTGCTCGCCTATCACCGCACGTTCAAAGTGCCGGTCACGATCTCGCGCTGCTCGAACAATTACGGTCCGTTCCATTTCCCGGAAAAGCTCATCCCGCTCATGATCATCAACGCGCTCTCGGGCAAAAAGCTTCCGGTTTACGGTGACGGACTCAACGTCCGCGACTGGCTCTATGTCAAGGATCACTGCGCTGCGATCGATCTCATCCTGCAGAAAGGCCGCGTCGGTGAGATTTACAACGTCGGCGGACATAACGAACGCGCCAATATCGACGTCGTCAAAACGATCCTCAAACAGCTCGGCAAACCGGAGTCGCTCATCGAACACGTAGAAGACCGTAAAGGCCATGATCGTCGTTACGCGATCGACCCGACGAAGATCCGCGAAGAACTCGGCTGGGAGCCGACCGTCAAATTCGAAGACGGCATCCGCGAAACGGTACAGTGGTACCTCAACAACCGCGACTGGTGGATGAACATCATCAGCGGCGAATACGAAGGCGCTTACGACCGTCTCTTCAGCAAGAGTGCCGTCCTCGAATACGCCAAATAAAAAGAATCCCTTGACAAAGGCAGGGGATTCCCGTATAATAATCTTTGTCGGTAACAAAGACCGCACCGGGGGCATAGCTCAGCTGGGAGAGCGCTTGCATGGCATGCAAGAGGTCAGGAGTTCGATCCTCCTTGTCTCCACCATTAGACATTGACAGACAGGCTTAACAGCCTGTCTTTTTTGTTGCCGAAAACACCGATTACATTTTTATGTGAGGTAAAAATGTGCTTCGTTACATTTTTTCGTGGGGAAAAAGTGTAATGCCGATCAAAAAAGCGCCCTGCTCGCGGCATACGTGATATGCTCCCCATTAGGTAGACAGATGAAATAATAAAACTGTCTAGCTGATGGGGAGATTTTATGTCTAAGAGAAAACTATCACCGAAAATAAAAGTAGCCCTGGTTGAACGATACAAACGTGGCGAATGCAGCTGTGCCGCTATAGCCAGAAGTGCTGGAATTGATTGTAAGACGTTACGCGACTGGATCCGCAACTATGATGTTCATGGATCGGATATATTCTTAAAGCATCATCATCAAAGATACACAGCCGAAACCAAGGAAGCTGCTGTCCGGGATTACCTTTCCGGCAAAGGTTCACAGGATGAAATATGCCGAAAATATGGGTTGCTCAGCCACAGGCAACTACAAAACTGGATTATGAAGTATAATAGTCACGAGAGGCTTAAACCATCAGGAACAAGGGAGAAGAGCATCGTGACTAAAGGCAGAAAGACTACATTCGAGGAACGAATCTCCATCGTGGAGGATTGCATTGCTAACGGACGCGACTACGCAGAGACGGCTGTGAAATTTGGTGTATCTTACCAACAGGTCTATACCTGGGTCAGAAAATATGACAGGAACGGTCTTGACGGGCTGAGAGATGGCAGAGGCCGCAGAAAGCCGGAGTCAGAGATGAGTGAGCTGGAGCGGATCCGGTATGAAAACCGTATGCTGAAAGCACAGCTTACTCAGCAACAGATGGAGATCGATTTTCTAAAAAAACTCGAGGAGTTAGAAAGGCGGTGATACTGGGGAGAACACGCCACACCTGCATATACTGTGCAATACAGGAACTTAGCAGCCACCATGCGGAATACTCCGTTAAGGCACTATGTAAGCTGGGGAAAGTGACAAGAGGAGCTTATTACAAATGGCTCCATAGAAAACCGGGGACGAACGATGACATGAACCGGAAACTTGCCAGCCTGGCTGAAGATATACATGAGAAGCATCCCGATATGGGATACCGAAGGATCCGTGATAAAATTGCGCATGACTATGGCTTGCACGTCAATGATAAACGTATCCTGCGCATTTGCCGAAAAAAGAAGCTGCGCTCCGTCGTGAAAGGACGCCATAACTGCTGTACTCGTCCGTCTGTCGATCCGTACTATACGGCGGAGAATATATTGAACCGGGATTTTCACGCAGATCGATGCAACCAGAAATGGGTCACGGATGTGACGGAATTCAAATATTATCCGTCAGATGGGACGACAAAGAAGGTATACCTGAGTCTCATCCTTGATCTTTGCGACCGCATGCCGATATCTTTTGTAATTGGCAACAGCAACAACAACCAACTGGTTTTTCAGACATTTGACAAAGCCGTGAAAACGCATCCGGACGCCCATCCCTTATTCCACAGCGATCGCGGATTTCAGTACACGAACAAAACTTTCCATGACAAACTCAAACAGGCCGGGATGACGCAAAGCATGTCACGTGTCGCGCATTGTTTGGACAATGGGCCGATGGAAGGCTTTTGGGGGATTTTAAAGCGCGAAATGTACTACCGACGGAAATTCACCTCTCGGCAGGATCTTGTCAATGCAATAGAGGCTTACATAATGTACTACACTTATGATCGACCGCAACGTAATCTTAGAATTTTGACACCGTATGAATACCACGAGAAGCTAGTAACAGCGGCATAAAAAAGCTGCTCGTGAAACCATGAGCAGCGATGAAATATTATATTTTTTCTGTGTCTACTTGACGGGGAGCACACCAGAGAAAACGATAGCGGGCGCTTTTGACGTCAAAATGATCGTCCGGTTTTTGACGTCAATGTCAATATGAGAATCGAAGCAAATGGGATCACCCCCGCCCC
>Ga0326511_10002248_pt1 | contig 15775 bp, 20 predicted proteins | sample 0_2496_0518_D_FD_203701 | JGI IMG/M metagenome (GOLD analysis project Ga0326511, IMG submission 203701) | Bovine rumen microbial communities from UC Davis, California, United States - 0_2496_0518 | ecosystem: Host-associated > Mammals > Digestive system > Stomach > Rumen | place: USA...
CAAAACTTGTACATGTTTGTGTGGCCTGTGGATTTCAGGAATCTTACGAGAAAGTTTATCCGTCTAGCACAGTGCTGTCAGAGCACGAATGTCTGCGCGAGGATGCGCAGTAAACCTTTACCACCGTCTGGTGTTTACATATAAAAATATTTACATAGGAGTGATATCTTGGCAGAAAAAGTAAAGAGCGTTTTTGAGACGCTGTATGCAATCGACGCTACCGACAAGGTAAAAAAGAAACAGGGTCTTTCTTATATCTCCTGGGCGTCTGCCCTCGCAGAAGTAAAAAAGGTATATCCTGATATGACGTTCCGTGTGATCCCGCAGATTATGGATGAATTCGGCAATGATCGTTTCTGGCACGAAGACGGAAAGACCGGATGGGTTGAGGTTGAGGTTACGATTCAGGAGTTCCCGATCCGCATGACTCTTCCGATTATGAACCTTCGTAACCAGTCGATTCCTGCCGGAGAGATCACGTCATTTGATGCCAACAAGGCAATGATGCGCTGCCTCGTAAAGGCTCTTGCCGCGCACGGATTCTCCATGCATATCTTTGAGGGAGAGGATCTTCCCGAAGATGTGTCCAGAGCAAACGAACTGCGTGACAGAGTGGCAGAGCTTGCAAAGAAGAAGGCTTCTATGTCCGACAAGGCGAGAGAAAAGGTTGCCGAGTTCTGCAAAGCCGCTGAGAAGAAAGCATTCCCTGATCTGCCAGATGATGAAATCACCGGCAACTATAACAATATTGAAGACGCAGACATCCTGGAGTCTCTTGAACGCCAGCTGATGTCTGTAAGAAAGTGAGGAAAAAAGTATGGGACTTCGTGAAGGATGCTTCGCAAAAGTATGGTCGGCGAAAGCCAGTCAGTATTCTGTGAACAGTTATGTGACTGTTTCCAGAGCAAAGAGGGATGAGGATAACAATCCTCTGAAGGACAGCAGCGGCAAGACCGTTTATGAGCAGCAGTTCAACGGATTTGTCACGTTCGCCGGTGACGCCAAGGAAGTAATCGAAGGTCTCGGCCTGCCGGAAACGATGGATCGCAACAGCCCTGTTTCCAAGACCGTTAAGATTGTCGGTTCTCCCGATATCACATCCTGGTATGATGCCGAGAAGAAAAAGGGCGGGATCAATATCCGGATCAGGGATGTTGAGCTTCCAGACAGCGGCGGCGAGGCTGCAAGCAAGCCTGCAAAGAAGGCTTCCACTGCGAAGAAGACTTCTGCAAAGAAGGAATCCGCCAGTTCCGAAGATGATCTCCCGTTCTAAGATTTGCCGATGAACAATGAACTGATTGAGAGATACGAATCCCTGTTGAAATCCACCAACAGGGATGGTATCGACAAGCTGATTGAATTTATCAGGAGGTCTGATTTCTATACGGCACCGGCAAGCACAAGGTTCCACAACTGCCATGAATGCGGACTCCTGGAACACAGCCTGAACGTCTATGACTGTCTGTATAACAAGGTCAAGAATACCGACGTTTTCAAGAATGCTTTGAGCAATTCAGCCAAGGAATTCTGGGATACGGATGAATTTGAAAAGAGTATTGCTATTATCGCCCTTCTTCATGATCTCTGCAAAACGTTCATGTACGAAGTAGAGATGAAGAACAAAAAGATCTACAGCGATCACGGCAAGAAAAGCGACAGCCAGGGGCGTTATGACTGGGAATCTGTTCCCGGTTACACCGTTAACGACAGAGTTCCTTATGGTCACGGCGAGAAGAGTGTGATGATGATTGAACAGTTCATCACTCTGACGAAAGAAGAACGCTTTGCAATCCGCTGGCACATGGGTTTCACCGAACCGAAAGAAAACTGGAACACGCTTTCCGCTGCTATTCGTCTTTATCCAATCATCCTGGCGGTTCATGAAGCGGATCTGGAAGCGACATATATGCTGGAAAAGGAAGAATAATGGCAAAAGCAGACATTAAGATATGCCCATTCTGCAATTGCCCGTTTCCAGGCCATGAGATCAATATTAAAACAGATCATTTTGTGAAGGGCAGAAGCAATCGTTATTATCATCCACAGTGTTTTGAAGAAGAGCAGAAGGCCAAAGCGAAAACGGATAACGAAAAGGCGGATATTGCGCTGATAATCGACTTGTGGAATAAGAATATCAGTAATACCGTCAATTATGGCTTTCTGCGCAAGGTGATAAACGAGTATGTCCAGCGCGGCGTATCGACGGATTATCTCGTTTTCTGTCTTCAGTATATTATTGCAAACCGTATGACGCTGAACTATCCAAACGGTTTGAAATATTACATCGACAAGAAAGAGATCAAAGAAGCCTACGAAAAAAAGAAGATCCAGAAGCAGTTTGACGTTCTGCAAAAAGAGCGGAAGGAGCGGCATGCAGAATCTCCTGTCGGGACAAGCAACGCGCCGAGCTTCGCCATAAAGAAGCAGAAGAATGAAGGCTTCGGAGGCATTCTTAAATAATGAAACAGGGAGGGATGGCATGGATATTGCCGAGCTTTCTGATATTCAAAGTGAGGCAGGCATTATCGGCAGCTTGATTGCCCACCCAGAATATATAGAACATACAGAATTTTTACAGCCTCGATACTTTTACAGCGAAGATAACCAGTTGATGTTCTGGGCGATTAAAGAACTGATTACCGAAGGCATCACGAATCTTGATTCCTACAACATCACAAATAAGTTGAAGTCTAATAAGGCTGTACAGAAAAGTATCGAACGATTTAACATCCCAAGCATCCAGGATTGGATCGAGCATTACCGGATTGTCCAGAGGGATTCTTTGGATGAGTACAGGATACTTGCCGAAGATGTCACGACGCTGGCGTTCAAACGTGAGTTAGTGAAATCTCTTGACAGCCTGAGAACCGCTTGCTTCAAACGGGAAACCGATCTGACGGAACTGAGCAACAGCGTCTACGGCAAGCTTGACCAGTTGACGCAGAAATTTGTGCAGAGCGAAGAGATTAAGGTTCTCGGCGAAGAACTGGATGACATCTGGGCAGAGATTGAAAGCCGAAGAACGACGGATGGGATATACGGGCTTCCGTCGAAATATCCTTCGTTTCTCCCGTATTTTACATACGAGCCAGGGGAACTGGTGCTGATTCATGCCAAGTACAAACAGGGCAAGTCCGCGTTTCTTATGAATGAAGCCGTTCATAAGCTTCAGAACGGAGTTCCCGTTTTGGTGGTAGACAGTGAGATGTCAACAAGGCAGTACACGGAGCGTCTTCTCGCGCATATATCCGGCGTATCGAACAAGAAAATTAAGAACGGCACTTACGGTGAGGATGAAAAAGAGCGGGTCATGGCTGCTTTTTCGTGGTTGAAGAGACAGAATTTTGTCCATATCTACGATCCGAATATGACAATGGACAAGCTGTATTCAATCTGCAAAATGCTGAAAAGAAAAATCGGTCTGAGCTTCGTCGTGTACGACTATCTGAAGGATAATTCCGGAACATCAAGCGAAATCTACAATGCGCTTGGTGCGAAGTGTGACTTCCTCAAGAATAAGATTGCCGGTGAACTTGATCTGCCGGTTCTCAGCGCTGCACAGTTGAACAGAAACGGCGACATTGCCGACAGCTACAAGATCAACATGTATCTGTCTGTTGCGATCCGCTGGGGATACAAGACGCAGGAGATGCAGGTATGCGACGGTCTTGAATGCGGCAATATGTATGCCAAAATCTATATCAACCGCCTCGGTGAACAGATGCAGGAAGACGATGACCAGGATTACATCGATTTCTTCTTCAACGGTGACACAATGACGATTGACGAGGCACAGCAGCACGTTCGTGACGAGCGATTTTAAACGGGAGGCGCGAAATCAATGTCAAAATATGACGGCGAAATGCTCAAAGAGATTGATGACCGCGCCGATCTGATTGCTTACGTCAGCCAGAATTACGAGCTTGAAAAGCGTGGGGACAATCTGTATATGCATTGTCCCAAGCATCGGGATGATACGGCATCCCTGTCATTCAGTCTGACAGACGGCTTTTATCATTGCTTCTCCTGCGGCAGAAGCGGAAGAATGATCTGGTGGCTGCATGACTTTGAGGGGCTGACGTTCGATGAAGCCGTCGAAAAAGCCGCGAGGCTTGCCGATGTTGACCTGAAGACCATGTGTCAGTCGGATTCTCTGACATTCCTGAAGAAGATACGGAAGTGCTTCACAGGGAAGAAAGAGAAAACAGAACATACGGTGATCGATCCGAAAGAATATGACAAGTATAAAAGCCTGCCGGTGCCTGAATGGGAAGAAGAGGGAATTGATCCGGATGTTATGAAGCACTTTGATATCCGTGTTGACGAACGGCAGAATCGTATCGTGTATCCGGTTTTTGATCTGAATGGAAATATGATCAATATCAAAGGCCGGACACGGTATCCGAATTACAAAGAGCTGAAGCTCCAAAAATATATCAATTATTACAAAGTCGGCTGCCTGGATTATTTTCAATGCCTGAACCAGAACTTGTCATACGTCAAGGAAAAACGTGAAATTATCGTGTTTGAATCCATAAAATCCGTGATGAAAGCATACGGCTGGGGATATAAGAACTGCGTTTCTGCCGAGACACATTCTTTGTCCTCGGAACAGATCGATCTGTTACTCAGTCTGAAGGTTGACGTTGTGATTGCCTGGGATTCCGATGTGAGTCGAAGTGATCACGATGTAATTGACAGTTTGAATAAGCTGAAGCGGTTCACGAACGTCTATTACATCTCTGATCCGGAGAAGCTGCTTGGCGGGAAAGAAACAAAGAACGCTCCCGTCGATTGCGGCGAAGAAATCTGGGAAACATTATACCGGAACAAAAGGAAGGTGATCTGAATCAGCGAATACAAAGAAGAAATTGACAAGATGCGCTGGTCATATTCAAGACTCAGCTCATTTTGTCATTGTCCGTATGAATTTTATCTGAATTACATCCTGAATGACCCAAATATGTACCTGGCAGAAAATAACTTTTATGCTGAGAACGGAAGCCTGTGCCATGAGACGCTTGAGAAGATTTTCAAGAGAGAAATTTCCGCCGACGATGCTTCAGAATACTATGTAAATCATCTCGATGAGCTGTGTTACAGAGTCAGGAAATCAATCATGGATAAGAAAATCAACTCCTGCATTGAGTATTTCGCAGAAGTAGATTTCGACTGGCTCAATGATTACACCATTCTCGGCGTTGAAAAAGAAATGACGTTCCAGATTGGCGGCAAGGATTTTGTGGCGTATATCGATCTGCTGATTCAGGACAAGGAAACAAAAGAGATCATTGTCATCGACCATAAGTCCAGCGCATATCCGCTGACAAAGGCCGGGAAAGTGGCGAAGAACCATGAGGATACTTTTGCCAGTTATAAGCGGCAGGCTTACATCTATGCCCATGCCGTCAAAAATGAGTATGGCAAGTTCCCGTCTGTGATCGCCTGGAATTATTTCGCTGACGGCGGCAGATGGGTTGAAATCCATTTTGACGAACAGGACTACAACGACACGATTCAATGGGCCGAAGATACACTAAAAAAGATCTCAAAGGAACAGGACTTTGATGCAGCGCCGGATTTCTTCTATTGTACCCAGCTCTGCAATTTCAGGCATTCATGCGAGTATGCGAAAATGGGTGAGTGGTCATGAGGTATAACAACTACCATAAACATGACCACTACGGCAATCCTTGGATCTCAGACGTTGTTGTAAAGCCGGAACATTACATAAAACGTGCGCAGGAACTCGGTCATTCGACGGTGTTTACAACCAATCACGGCGTAACCGGAAGCATATTTGACTGGATTACGCAGACTAAAGACACGGATCTGAAGCTGATCTACGGCATGGAAGCCTACTTCGTCAGGAGCTATGATGCCGATGAAGACGGCAAGCGAGACAGAAGTAACAAGCACCTGATCATCATTGCCAGAAACAACGATGGCGTCATGCAGCTCAATGATATTATGAGCACCGCCCACTGCGAAGGCTTCTACTACCGCCCAAGAGTTGACTCCGACAGATTATTCAGTTTGAATCCGACAGATTTTATTATCACAAGCGCGTGTATTGCCGGTATCTGGGATGATCCGGAGCTTCTGCTTGAGTGCAAGCGTCATTTCGGTGATAATTTCTTCCTGGAATTGCAGGCCCATGACATTGAAATCCAGAAGACGGTGAACCGGCAGATGCTTGACTTCAGCAAAGCCGCAGGAATCCCGATCATCCATGCCAATGACAGCCATTATATCTATCCGGAAGACAAGAAATACAGAGAGATCTATCTTCGCGGTCATGACATGTTCTACAAAGACGACAATGCGCTGGAAGGTTCAATGATTCTGGACTATCCGGACAGTGATACAATCTTTGAGCGTTATGAGCGCCAGGGGATTCTGACGCGAAGCGAAGCGGAACTGGCATTAAACAATACGCTGGTCTTTGATAATTGCGAGAAGATTACGCTGATCAATGATGACATCAAGCTACCTGAGATTTCCAAGAATCCGAACGAAGACCTGAAGAAGATCATCAATAACCGATGGTTGCAGGAACGCGAAACAATTCCAAAAGAAGAATGGCCCAAATATCTGGATGCGATCCGGGAAGAAGTAAAGGTTGTCGAAGATACGCACATGGCAAACTACTTCCTAATCGACTACAATGTTGCCAAAGATGCACAAGAGAAGTTTGGCGGACGCCTGACGAATACCGGCAGAGGTTCTGCACCGAGCTTCTATATTACAAAGATGCTTGGTCTGACCGATATTGACCGTGTAGATGCGCCGATTACGCTTTTCCCATCGCGCTTTATGAGCGTCGAACGTATTCTCGGTTCGCGAAGTTTGCCGGATATCGACCTAAACACAGCAGACAGAACACCGTTTGTAAAGGCCACAAAAGAACTTCTCGGCGAGGAGAACTGCGAATGGATGCTCTCCTGGAAACCGCTTCAGGCGTCTTCCGCGTTCCGTCTGTACTGCAAGGGAAGCGGACTCAGCATCAAAGAGTATGATTCGATTGCGAAAGATCTTGATGCTTACCGCGATGATCCGCACTGGCGGGATATAATCAAAGACAGCGAGAAGTTTATCGGCGTCATCGACAGCGTATCGGAATCCCCGTGTTCCATGCTCCTGTATTACAAGTCGGTTCGAAAAGAGATAGGCGTTGTACGTATGTCCGGCAGCGGCAAACTGTGTTGCATGCTGGACGGATACAACTGCGACAAGTACAAGTACCTCAAGAACGATTATCTTACGGTTTCCGTCTGGGCGATTATCAAAGATACCTGTGAACTTGCCGGTATCCCGATCCCGACAATCAGGGAAATGGATCAGCTTCTTGATGAGAAAACCTATAAAATCTATGATGATGGCCTGACATGCAGCATCAACCAGGCTGATTCCGATTTTGCGACGCCTTTGGCAATGCGGTTTAAACCGCGAAGCGTTTCCGATATGTCTGCTTTTGTTGCGATTCTGCGCCCTGGATGTGCAAGCTTGTTACAGGACTTCATCGACCGCAAGCCATATACCACCGGAGTTCCGGAGCTTGACGATCTTCTCGCAGAAGGAAGCCACCGCATGATCTATCAAGAGCTGATCATGAAGTATCTGATCTGGCTTGGAATTCCTGAGACCGGCTCCTATGATATCATTAAGAAGATTGCAAAGAAGAAATTCAAAGAAGCAGAACTCGCGGAGCTGAAAGAAAAGCTTCTCGCCGGATGGGTAAAGCGTGTCGGCAAAGAAGAGGGATTCAAGGAAACATGGGAAGTCGTGGAAGACGCTGCGCGTTATAGCTTCAATGCAAGCCACAGCTTGTCCTACGCTTACGACAGCCTGTATGGCGCTTACCTGAAGTCTCATTATCCTCTTGAGTATTACACCGTCACGTTAAACTCGTACTCAGGAGACGAGACGCGGACGCTGAAGCTGACAAATGAACTATCGTATTTCGGAATCAAACTGAAGCCGATTAAGTTCCGTTTGTCTCAGGCCGGTTACTCGCTTTCCAGGGAAGACAACAGCATCTATAAAGGCATCGGCTCAATCAAGCACATGAGCGCGAATGCTGCGCAGGATCTCTATGCACTCCGCGATAATCACTATGATTCGTTTATAGACCTTCTTGCTGATATCGACGAGAAGACCTGTACAGACAGCAGGCAGCTTCGTATTCTGATCAATCTAAATTTCTTTGAAGAGTTTGGGGAAGCCAATTTCTTACTGGCTCTTGCCGATCTGTACGACAGTTTTCCGGCAAAGCAGTTCAACAAAGACCGCCTGGAAGAGTATCACACACCGATTGAAGCGGTAAGGCCGCTCTGTTCCAAGGAAACTGAGAAGATGTTTTCCGGTTACGATAAAATTCGTCTTTTATCAGAGATTTCACACTATATATTGTGGCCGAAAAGAACGTTGATACAAGACCTTGCGGTGCAGGATGAGTATCTTGGCTATTTCACAATATCAGGAGATCAATATCGTGGACTCGGTTATGTCAAAGAGGTTGACACGAAGTATTCGCCGAAACTGAAGATCTACGGACTGAAGCGCGGAGAGATGTTCGACTGCAAAATTGATAAACGCACCTTCAACAAGAACAAACTTGAGAAGGGAAACCTGATCCGAATCACCGGACAAGTTTCAAAACCAAAGTCCCGCCTGAACGAGCGCGGGGAATGGGAACCGATACCGAATACCTCTGATCTTTGGCTAACAAAGTATCAGGTTGTAAATATGTAGGGAGAGATATGAAAAACTTAAAAATTACACAGGAAGAATTTGTGAAGTATATAAACAATGCTGCCGATATTATGACTTTGCAGGACAATCTTTATTCGGCAGTTGCGGATTATAACGATATACACCGTTCGACGGAATGCGATTTTGGTTATTTTCCGACTCTGGTTGATGATGTTGTTGATCTGCTTGCAAAGCTGACGGACGATCAGGATGGGTGGATTTCATACTGGATGTTTGACCTTGACTGCGGCAGACGAGCTGAGACAAACAAGGTGACGGATAAAGACGGAAACATTATCCAGATGAAAACCGTGGAAGACCTCTGGGCTATTTTAATTTCATAAATAAAGACATAAAATAATATTGACAAGAATACGAATGTGTGATATAATCCCCGTAGATTTTGAGAAAGGCGGTAAACATATGAATGGTTAGATACGAGAGCGACTGCGTTGGATGCGTTCCTGATCTTCCTTGTATCGGGCCAGGGTGTCAGTATTACGGTATGCAGCCTCATCTGTACTGCGATAACTGCGGCGAAAGCGCCGATTATATCCTGGACGATGAAACGCATTGCTGCACAGATTGTTTGACAAATCTTCTGAACGAAGATTGGGAAGCACTTGATGTCGTTGAAAAAGCTGAATTGTTGGGCCATTGCGCTCATTCTTTAAATTGCTAATAAGACGACATAAAATAATTAAGGAGTGATGAGAGATCGAGGATCAGATTATTATTTATACACAGCCGGGATGCGGCAGATGCAGTGTTCTGAAAAAGAAGATGACGGAAGCTGGGATCGCGTTTACTGAAAACGAAGACAGAGACAAGATGGAGTCTCTTGGAATTACTTCCACGCCGATGGTCTCAATGGACGGCAATCTTCTGACGTTCAACGATGCAATCGCCTGGTTGAGGAATAATCCTGGCAGTAAGGAGTAAGCATGGACATACAACTGAAACTCTCAAAGGACTTTGAGCGTTACCTTGAAGAACTGAAAGAGAAGTATGGAGAAGATTTTGAGTACATCAACGGCCTGCATCCGAGTCATCTCGACTTCTCGGAATTCATCGATAACTTTGTCGATAAGGACACCGTAGCGGATGCATCAATCGATCCAAATGCCAACGCAAACCACAAAGACATCCGGTCTTTCATGACGGAGAAGGGCAAGGCGGAAGACAAACTCTTTGGCCTGAACAAGATCTTCATGGAGATCAAAAAGATGTGGGGCTTGAGAACAGCGAAGAAGTGGCTGGAAGCGGAGTTTTCAAGGGCGTTTTACCTGAACGATTCCACGACCGCGAGTTACTTCCCGTACTGCTGGGCCAATGACTTTACGAGGCTTGCCACAGAAGGCTTGTTCTTCCTGAGTAATTATAACAATCAGGCCCCGAAACACCTGACCACATATTTCGATGATGTCATTGAATTCGTGTCGTTCCTCTCAAACAGGCAGAGCGGGGCCGTAGGTATGCCGAACGTCCTGATCTGGGCTTGGTGGTTCTGGAAACGCGATGTGGAAGACGGCTACTATATGAAAGATCCTGACTACTATCTTCGGCAGAATTTCCAGAAGTTCCTGTTTCGGCTCAATCAGCCGTTTTTGAGGATTGACCAGTCTGCTTTTACGAATGTTTCGATCTTTGACCGCCCGTATATGGAATCCCTTTTCGGCGGCGTAGAATTTCCTGATGGAACGCTTGCCATTGATCATATTGAAGATCTGATCAAATGCCAGAGGGTTTTCATGGAAGTGGTTTCCGAGACAAGAGAGATCAACATGTTTACATATCCGGTTCTGACGTACTCTCTGCTGTATCAGAACAGTAAGTTCCAGGATGAGGAATCCGCACGGTGGGCATCCAGACACAACATGAAATGGTCTGATTCAAACTTCTTTGTTTCGGACAATGTTGGCGTTCTTTCCAATTGCTGCCGTCTTCTCAGTGACACACAGAAGCTCGATGCGTTTATTAACTCCATCGGTGGCACGGCTCTCAGCGTTGGCTCATGCCGAGTAAGCACAATCAATCTTGTGCGGATTGCTTATGAGAGTGGCCTGGATAAGAAAAAGTATCTGAAGATTCTGAAGGATCGCGTTGAACTTGACTGCAAGGCCCTTGCTTCGATGCGCCACATTTTGAAGCGCAACATCGAGAAAGGACTCCTTCCGAACTATCAGGACGGCGCGGTGGAACTGGACAAGCAGTTCTGCACAATCGGCGGAATCGGCATGTATGAGGTCATGGATCTCTTCGGCCTGATTAATACTGATGAACTTGGCTGCAAGAGCTACAGCGACGAAGCAGTTGAGTTTGCAACAAAGATTCTTGATGTCATGAACGAAGTTAAGGATTCCTTCCCGTGTGACTTCTCATTCAATATCGAGATGATTCCCGCTGAGAACTGTGCCGGTGTTATCTGTCAGGCTGATAACCTTCTGTTTGAGCAGAACAAGTATTTCATTTATTCAAATCAGTGGATTCCTCTGATGGAGAAATGCACGATTCAGGAGAAGTGCAGGCTTGGCAGTCTGTTCGACCAGAAGTGCGGAGGCGGCTGTATCGCCCACATCAACATCGAAAACCGCTTTGCAAACGAGGAAGAGGCATGGCAGATGCTGAACTATGTGGCAGCGCATGGCGTGATCTACTTCGCCTTTACAACGAAGATTTCCGTCTGTGAAGACAAGCATGCGTTCATCGGTGAAGCTTATTGCCCTATCTGCGGCAAGCCGATTGCCGACACCTATGCCCGTGTGGTTGGATTCTATACTCCTACATCAAGTTATCAGAAGATTCGCAAACGAGAGTTCGATAAACGCCGGTGGATGAACGTTCTATCAAAGGACGGAGTGATGCAGTAATGCTGATCAAGGGAATTACGGATGAGGACTTTGTTAACTACAGAGTCCCATCCATGTTTATCGCAACGAATGAGTGTACATTCAAATGCGATAAAGAATACGGCGAAGCGATCTGCCAGAACAGCGGTCTTGTCCGAGCGAAAACTTACGATGTAAAGATTGAGGATCTTGTCCTGCGATATCTGAAAAACGATATTACAAAGGCTGTTGTTTTCGGTGGCCTGGAACCGTTTGACCAGTATATTGAGATATACGATTTCATTTCAATGCTCCGGTATCAGCATGAATGCCTAGATCCTGTTGTGATCTACACCGGCTACACCGAGAGCGAGATTGACGGCAAGATTAAATTTCTTTCTTCGATCCCAAACATCATTGTGAAATTCGGGAGATTTATTCCTGGACAACAGAAACACTTTGATGATGTTCTGGGAGTTGATCTGGCAAGCGATAACCAGTACGCAAAACAGATTTCATAGGTGCATAAAATGAACGTTTCATTTTTCATATTAATGTGTTTGATCGTCTGGATGCTGGCGAATGACAACGGTATGAGACCCAAACACTGAGAGGAGAGATACAATGTATTCGCAAGAAAAACTGGATCTGATTGACAAGATGATCGAAGATTTCAGGGACGAAAATGTCTCCTACGGGAGTTATCCTGATACGCTTATTGACTGTATTAAGACCGTGATTGATTTCGGCAAGGAGGATTCTGCCAATTGAAAATCAAGATCAAGTATTTTGATACGGAATTGGTGAAACTTAAAAAGACCGATAAGGGCGACTGGATTGACCTTCGCGCCGCCGAAACGGTGGAGATGAAGAAGGGCGAGTTCAAACTGATTCCTCTTGGAGTTGCGATGCATCTCCCGCTTGGCTGTGAAGCGCACATAGTACCGCGCAGCAGTACATTCAAGAACTTCAAGATTCTTCAGACAAACAGCATGGGAGTCATTGATGAGACATACTGCGGCGACAACGATCAGTGGTTCTTTCCTGCGCTTGCCGTAGAGGATACAATCATCCATAAGAATGACCGGATCTGCCAGTTCAGAATCATGGGGCATCAGCCTCCGGTAGACTTTGAAGAGATAGAGGAACTTTGTTGTCCGGATCGTGGCGGTCACGGCAGCACGGGAATCCAGTGAATGAGGTGAAAGCTTATTAAGCATTTCGGCGATATAACAAAACTGAGCGGATATGACCTTCCTGTAGTCGATGTGATTACAGGAGGCAGTCCGTGCCAGGATCTCTCCGTTGCTGGAAACCGCGCTGGTTTGGCTGGTGAACGATCCGGTTTGTTTATGGAGCAGATCAGAATTGTAAAGGAGATGAGAGAACGTGAGAAAAGAACTGGAAGGTCAGATGTCGATGTTCGACCAAGATTCATGGTCTGGGAGAACGTCAAGGGAGCCTTCAACTCCAACAAAGGGAAAGACTTCCAGGCAGTCCTCACGGAAATCTTCCGGATCGCAGTCCCGAATGCCCCTGATGTGCCTATCCCTGATTCGGGAAAATGGCCCTACGCCGGACTCCTGCTCGATGAGGTGGGGGGGGTGTCAGTTGCTTGGAGACTACATGACGCGCAATTTTGGGGTGTCCCCCAGCGTCGTGAAAGAGTCTCGGTTGTCGCAGATTTTGGAGGATTGTCCGCAGGAGAAATACTATTTGAGTCCGAAAGCCTGCAAGGGAATCCTGACGAGAGCCGAGCGGCGAGGGAAAGAGCTTCCTCCGGAACTGAAAGCGGCGCTGATCGCACAGTCGGAATAAACGGAAATATCGCTACAACGCTTGATGCCCACTGCGCCAATACCCCTGGCAGTAGGGGGGGCATTGAAAGAGATGTGGTACTGAATCCGAATAGAGTATGAATGATCAAAAATATATTCTGGTCTTCGATGCAAGAGGGAATGGGGGGGGTATTATCTCACCAACGATCACCGGAGACCACCAGAACAGAATCACAGACTACACTGCTATTGTGGTAGAAATAAATGAAACTGTACAACTTCGTGAAGAGAGACCAGCTTATGGAAAGTGAAATCTGTATGCCGGTCATCGCGAGATACGGGACAGGGGGGGTAATACTCCACTTGTGTTAGAGGATAAATATGAATTACGCGCTTCAGGCATTCGGTCTGTACAAGGAAACAGAGAGCGCGTCATCTCTGAAGATGAGGGACTACAAAGACGCAACAGACCTGATAGTGAGCGGGGGGGTATTGAAACGGTTAAGACAGTAAGAAGACTTACTCCTCTTGAATGTGAAAGACTTCAAGGAATGCCGGACGGCTGGACAGATCTTGGTAACTGGACAGACGAAAACGGCAAAATACATAATGAAGCAGATAGCCCACGCTATAAGGCTCTTGGAAACGGGGTCGCGCTGCCGTTCTGGGAATGGCTTCTCGGTAGGATCTCTGCTCAGTATGACCGACCGGCGACACTCGGAAGTCTGTTTGACGGGATTGCAAGTTTCCCGCTGGCCTGGTCAAAATTTAACGGCAAAGAGAATTGCTTGTGGAGTTCTGAAATCGAACAGTTCCCGATTGCCGTGGCAAAGAAACACTTCCCTGAAGGGGAAGAAATTATTATGGCTTAAACCGAGACATAAAATAATGTAAAAGGAATTGGCATGCAATACAAATTTATCTGCCCAAACTGCGGTGCAGAACAGACGATACAGATGCGAATTTCCGAGTACCGATCAGACGGTCATCTCTGTTCCTGCGGGACGGAGATGATCAGAGATCCGAAAGATTTCTGCAAAAAATACGATGTGAAGTGTGACGGGTTTTACGCCGAGCATCAATCAAATTAAGGAAGGTGAGATCAATTGATCTACGATATTCATGATAAACCGCCGATAGGCAAACTCCTGCTGTTCAGCTTGCAGCTTCTTCTGTCAGTATTTGTTGCAACGGTATTGATTGCGAACATTTGCGGCGTAGCGGTAAGCGGTGCCTTGGTCGGAGCCGGATTTTCTACCCTGATTTATCTCTTCGTAACAGGGTTTGAATCTCCCATGTATATTTCAAATTCAGGGGCTTTTGTTGCTCCTGTGATGATTGCCCTGGCTGCCGGTGGCTATCCAGCAGTTGCGGTCGGCGGACTTACAACATGTCTTGTCTACTGTGTATTCGGTCTGGTTTTTACAAAGATTCCAGTTGAAAACATCTATAAGATCTTCCCGAAAGCTCTGATCGGCGCTGTCACAATGGTAATCGGCATCACGCTGATGGGATTCATCGGGACGTATGTACAGATCGGAGGAGAAACAAATACATGGGGAATCGTGATTGCATTGTTTACCGCGATTGTTATAGCGGTTACAAGCCATTACACGAAGGGGATTGCGAAGATCCTTCCTTTCCTGATTGGCACAATCGCTGGATATGTATGCGCAGTTATTTTGACCGTCGCTGGGATTATCAATATTGTAGACTTCAGCGTATTCAGGAATATGAAACTGTTTTCGCTTCCTGATGTTGCATGCCTGCATTGGAATTCGGTCAATTGGTCTCAGATTCTTCCGGTGATTCCTGTCTACATTGCCTTCACGGTAAGCGCCATGATGGAGGCACTTTCAGATCATGCCGCTTTAAGCGTAATTATTGGAAAAGATCTATATAGAAATCCAGGGCTTTGTAGGATTTTTGTTGGGGAAGGATTAGCAAATCTTGTAGGGTCTATCTTTGGAGGTCTTGGAACTTGCAGCTATGGAGAAGGTGTTGCATGTGTTGGCTTTTCAAAAGTTTCTTCTACGCTTGTGACCGGAACGGCTGCTTTTATGATGATACTTCTGGCATATATTCAGCCGATACAGGTGTTTATCCAGAGTATTCCAAGTTGCGTATTTGGTGGATGTTCAATAATTCTATATTCGTATATTGCTATTAGTGGAATCAAAATGCTTAAAGAAGTAGACTTCAATGATCAGAAAAATCTATTGCTTGTTGCTATACCATTGTCTACTGGCGTGAGCGGAATCGCACTTGGTGGATCTGTTTTTGCGATTAGCGGAACTGCTCTTGCTCTTATATGCGGGATTATCGTAAATCTAATTTTAAGAGATGAAGAAAATTGACTTAACTGGTAATGTATATGGAAGCTGGTTGGTTTTAAGAGAGTCAAACGTTAGGAAA
>Ga0326511_10002249_pt1 | contig 15772 bp, 11 predicted proteins | sample 0_2496_0518_D_FD_203701 | JGI IMG/M metagenome (GOLD analysis project Ga0326511, IMG submission 203701) | Bovine rumen microbial communities from UC Davis, California, United States - 0_2496_0518 | ecosystem: Host-associated > Mammals > Digestive system > Stomach > Rumen | place: USA...
CTGTCTTCCCTTCTATCTTTTTTTGTTATTATCTTTGCGGCAACTAGACTATAAAGACTTTTTTTTATTTAAAACTAAACTTGTATAAAAACAGAAAAGTATGAGAAGCTATCCATGGAGATGGTAGCGTTGAATCATCGACACACGGGACACGAAACTAAGGATACTAACAACCGCTAAAGGAGTTAGAGGAAGTTAAAAGAGGAAGTTAACTCGCTACGCTCGTGGAAGTTAAAAGGACGATACCGAACAGGTGCAGAACAACAAAGTTCCCTCCCTCACGGGAGGGCCGGGGAGGGTCTTTTAAAACTCTACTGCCTGTCCTTTGACCTGGGTGTTGACCTGATGGCCGTCCCATACCAGTTGGCCGTTGACGTAGGTGCGCTCTACCTTCCAACGGAAGGTGCGGCCTTCTAACGGACTCCAGCCGCAACGGCTCTGGATGATGTCCTTGCTGACCTGCCAGGGGATATTGGGACGTACAAGGGTGAGGTCGGCATGATAGCCGGGGCGGATGAATCCGCGTTTCTGCATCCCGAAGAGGGTGGCCGGGTTGTGACACATCAGTTCTACTATGCGGGTGATGGTAAGTACGCCTTCGTCCACCAGGCTCAGCATAGCTGGCAGGCTGAACTGTACCATGGGCATTCCGCTCATGGCTTTGCAGCATCCGCCCTCCTTCTCGCTCAGGAGGTGTGGGGCGTGGTCTGTTCCGATTACGGTTATGCGTCCGTCGGTAAGGGCTTTCCTTAATGCTTCGCGGTCCGCTTTGCTCTTGACGGCTGGGTTGCATTTAATGCGTGTGCCTAGAGTGGCGTAGTCCTCCTGGGTAAAGAGGAGGTGTGCTACACAGGCTTCGGCTGTTATCTGTTTGTCATTGGGAGCGAAGAGTTCCAGCTCACGTGCCGTAGTCAAATGGGCTACATGCAGGCGGGCTCCGGTTTCCTTAGCCAGGCGTACGGCCAGGGCGGTACTCTGGTAGCAGGCTTCTGTATCACGTATCTGGGGGTGATGGATTACTTCAGGGTCTTCGCCATACAGGGACTTGAATGCTGCCATGCGCTGATTGATGCGGTTTGTGTCCTCGCAATGGGTCATCAGCAGGGTGGGGCAGTCGCGGAAGATGGCTCGGAGTGCATCTTCCTTATCTACCAGCATGTTGCCGGTGCTGCTGCCCATGAAGAGTTTGACGCCCGGTATCAGATGGGGGGCAACGTGACGGATTTCCTCGATATTACTGTTGGTGGCTCCCAGGAAGAAGCCGTAGTTGACGTGGCACTTCTGTGCTGCTGTCTGATAGCGTTCCTCCAGCAGTGGCAGGGTGGTTGTCTGCGGTGAGACGTTGGGCATATCCAGTACGGTGGTTACGCCGCCAGCAGCGGCAGCACGGGTTTCTGTATCCATATCTGCCTTGTGCGTTAGGCCTGGCTCACGCATGTGTACGTGGTCATCTATGATACCCGGAAGCAGGTAGGGCTTCTCCTGCAGGTCTTTGTCACAGGGGGTGACGGGTGACCTGTCCACCTGAGTGATGAGGCCGTCCTGAACGGTTACGCTGCCCAGGTAGCATTCGCCTTCGTTGACGATGATAACGTCTTTCAGCTCAGCGTTCATTTAGGCTTTTTTCCTGATTTTTCCTAATCTGAGTTTCATTACGCCGAAGAGGGCTTCGCCGAAGATGCCGCCGCTCATCTTGCTGGTCCCTAACTCGCGGTTGACGAAGATGACGGGGACTTCCTTGACCTTGAAGCCCAGGCGGAGGGCGGTGTATTTCATCTCTATCTGGAAGGCGTATCCCTTGAAGCGGATGTGCTCCAGGTCAATGGCTTCGAGCACCTGACGCCTGTAGCAGACGAAGCCGGCTGTGGTGTCACGCAGTGAGATTCCCAATACGGTACGTACGTAGGCGGATGCGTAGTAGCTCATCAGCACGCGGCCGATGGGCCAGTTGACTACGTTTACGCCTGTCACATAGCGGCTGCCTACTGAGACGTCATATCCCTCATCATGGCAGGCGGCATAGAGGCGGGGCAGGTCGGCGGGATTGTGGCTGAAGTCGGCATCCATCTCGATGACGTAGTCGTACTGTTGCTCAATGGCCCACTGGAAGCCTCTGATATAGGCTGTTCCCAGTCCCAGTTTGCCGCTGCGCTCTATCAGGAACAGGCGGTCCTGGAATTCGTCGCTCATCAGGTTCTTGACAATCTGTGCCGTTCCGTCGGGACTTCCGTCGTCAATGATAAGTACGTCAAATCCTTTCTCCAGGCCGGTCACGGCTCTGATGATGGCCTCTATGTTTTCCTTCTCGTTATAGGTGGGAATGATTACGATGCTGTCATTCTTGTGTTTGGGATTCATGCTATAATATCCATTCTGTTTAACAAGTCGCAAAATTACGGTTTTCCGCGCACTTATACTAATGTTTAAGGTAAAAGTTATTCTTTTTTTGAAAAAATATCCTATTTTTAACAATGATTTGAATTTTTTTCGTAACTTTGCATCGCTGAATTTAAATAACGTAATAAAACTTTAACGAATTAGGGCCGCTATGCAGCAGCAGAAAGTAATTATTTTGGATTTTGGCTCGCAAACTACGCAGTTGATTGCGAGGAGATTGCGTGAATTGGATACATTCTGTGAGATTCTTCCCTATAACAAATTTCCTGTGGGTGACCCGGATGTGATAGGTGTCATCCTCTCTGGCAGTCCTTTCAGTGTATATGATCCTGAGGCTTTCAAGGTGGATCTGAGCCTGTTCTGGGGCAAGTTGCCTGTGTTGGGAATCTGCTATGGCGCACAATACATATCTTATAATAACGGTGGTAATGTGGAGCCTGCCGGAAGCCGTGAGTACGGACGTCAGAATCTGACGACCATTGACTGGGACTGTCCGCTGTTCAAGGGCTTTGAGAGCAATAGCCAGGTGTGGATGTCACACGGTGATACCATTACGGCTATCCCTACAGGAGCCAAGGTGGCAGCCAGTACGCCTCAGGTGACGAATGCTGCCTATTATATTCCCTCGGTGAACGGGGGCAAGCCGGTGTTCGGTGTTCAGTTTCATCCCGAGGTGTTCCACAGCGTTCAGGGTACATTGTTGCTGAAGAACTTTGTGGTGGACGTTTGCGGTGGCAGGCAGGACTGGTCGGCAGCCAACTATATTGACACTACGGTACGTGCCCTGCGTGAGCAGATTGGGTCGGACCGTGTGATTCTGGGTCTGTCAGGCGGTGTGGACAGTAGTGTGTGTGCCGTATTGCTGAACAGGGCTATCGGCAGTCAGTTGACCTGTATCTTCGTGGATCACGGTATGCTGCGTAAGAATGAGTTTACGGACGTGATGCGTGACTATGAGTGTCTGGGACTGAATGTTATAGGCGTGGATGCCAGCGAGAAGTTCCTCTCGGACCTGGACGGTGTGACTGAGCCTGAGAAGAAGCGTAAGATTATTGGCCGTGACTTCATTGAGGTCTTCAATGAGCAGGCCCGTAAGATTACAGATGCCAAGTGGCTGGCTCAGGGAACTATCTATCCTGACCGTATAGAGAGCCTGAACATTACCGGTAAGGTGATTAAGAGCCATCATAATGTGGGCGGTCTGCCCGAGGAGATGCACCTGTCGCTCTGCGAACCGCTGAAGTGGCTGTTCAAGGATGAGGTGCGCCGTGTGGGACGTGAGTTGGGAATGCCCGAGCATCTGATTACCCGTCATCCCTTCCCCGGTCCCGGTCTGGCTGTCCGTATCCTGGGTGCCATCACCCGTGAGAAGGTACGTATCCTGCAGGATGCCGATGATATCTACATCCGTGCCCTGCGTGACTACAAGGTGAAGCTGAGCGGCGAGGAAGCCCGCAGGGTGCTGGCTGCCGGTGTACCTGCCGATATGCGGAACGGCGAGATTGAGGTCAGCCTGTATGACCAGATATGGCAGGCTGGAACCATCCTGCTTTCCGAGGTAAGAAGTGTGGGTGTGATGGGTGACGAGCGTACGTACGAGAATCCCGTAGCGCTGCGTGCTGTGACGAGTACTGATGCCATGACGGCTGACTGGGCACATCTGCCTTATGATTTCATGGCTCAGGTAAGTACTGATATTATCAATAAAGTTAAGGGTGTGAACAGGGTATGCTATGACATATCCTCAAAGCCGCCTTCGACAATTGAGTGGGAATAAAATAATATTTACCCTCCCAATCATTTACTGGGGTGGTTAACTATCAGAAACATAACTAAACGAGTCTATTGAAAATGAATTGGCTGTCATCCATTACCAACTGGTACTTCTCCAGAAGAGCTTTGCCTTATTGGGGACTCTTGATGCTGGATTGTCTTATTGTATTATTCTCGGGATATGTGGTTTACTTCCTGCATTTAGGTAGTCTCTCATTCCTTGATGAATTATGGCCTATGACATTCAGGCTTTTGTTCCTGTTGCCTTTCTTTGTGTTCTTCTTCAGGCTGTTCCATACCTATTCGGGAATTGTCAGATACTCGTCCTTTATCGACTTGCAGCATATAGTCATCGCTAACCTGGCTGCGACATCCTCATCATATCTGGTATGTCTTGTCCTGGATTACATCAATTTAAGACATTTCATTCCCTTTACCTTTTATGAGAGCCTGGGTCTGTTTATCGTTGCCACCGCGTTTATGGCCATATTACGCGTGTTTGTGAAGATTATGTATGACTTCTTCCGCCAGGATTCCTATACCAAGCGTGTATTCATCTATGGTGTGCATGCCGGTGGTGTGGGTCTGGCCAAGAGTATCCAGAACCAGAATCCCATGCAGTATAAGGTGGTGGGATTTGTCACACCTGACGAGGATAAGTACGCTGAGTACCTGATGGGTGCCCTGGTGCATCATGACAGTCCCCGTCTGATAGGACACATGAAGGACAAGCGGGCTGAGATTCTGATTGTCAGCCCCCTGGAGGTGGACCGCTTCCGTACCCGTGAGGAACTGATCAATGATCTGATTTCGAATAATATCAAGATTATGATGATGCCTAAGGCGGAGGAATGGGACGGCCAGTCCTCGCTGCATCACCAGAATCTGCAGGAGGTGGATATCGAGGACCTGTTGCCACGTAACAAGATTGAGGTTAACATGGATGCCATCGGTGAACTGCTGACCGGCAAGAAGATTATGATAACCGGTGCCGCCGGTTCTATCGGTAGCGAGATGGTAAGGCAGATAGCTGTATTCAAACCTTCTGAGATGGTGCTGATAGATCAGGCCGAGACACCCATGCATGACGTACGTCTGGTAATGCAGCGTGAATTCCCTGATATCAAGGCCTTTACCATTGTTACTACTATTACCGATCCGTTGCACATGGAGAAGCTGTTTGATGAGCATCGCCCCGATTACGTATTCCATGCTGCCGCTTACAAGCATGTGCCTATGATGGAGGACAATCCAGGTCAGGCAGTACGTAATAATATATATGGTACGCACGTGATAGCCGACATGGCTGTGAAGTACGGAACCAAGAAGTTTGTGATGATTTCAACGGATAAGGCTGTGAATCCTACCAATGTGATGGGATGTTCCAAGCGTATCTGCGAGATTTACTGCCAGTCATTGAACCGTGCTATTGCCGAGGGTAACTGTCCTATTTCCGTAGCTGACGGGGTAGAGAAGCCTGTGACACAGTTTGTGACTACACGTTTCGGTAATGTGTTGGGATCTAACGGTTCTGTTATTCCCATCTTTAAGGAGCAGATTAAGAAGGGCGGTCCTGTTACTGTTACCCATCCTGACATCATACGTTTCTTTATGCTTATCCCCGAGGCTTGTAAGCTGGTGCTTGAGGCCGGTACGATGGGTAATGGCGGCGAGATATTCGTCTTTGATATGGGTAAGCCCGTGCGTATTGCTGATTTGGCTATGCGTATGATCAAGCTGTCCGGTGCCAAGGATGTGGAGATTAAGTTCACCGGTCTGCGCGACGGCGAGAAGCTGTACGAGGAGGTGCTCTCTGATATGGAAAGCACCAAGCCTACCATCCATCCCAAGATTATGATTGCATCGGTACGTGAGTATGACTATGAGACGGTATGTGCTGATGAGAATCGCCTGATTAAGGCGGCTCAGGACTTTGACGATATGACTATCGTTAAGATTATGAAGGAGATTGTCCCTGAGTATAAGAGTAACAGTTCAAAGTACTGCGTACTGGATAAATAAAAATAAGGGGGCTGGAAATTTTTCCAGCCCCCTTATTTTATGTTTACGGTTTACCGTTTCGTTTCCGTTCCCGTTTTTCTACAAGGGAATCTTATCTACCCGTTTCTGATGACGTCCGCCCTCGAAGGGGGTGGCAAAGAACTCATCCATGATGGCATCTGCCTCGGCATTGTTGATGAAACGGCCTGGCATTACCAGTACGTTGGCATCATTGTGCTGACGGATGAGGTGGGCTATTTCGGGAATCCAGCATAGTCCGGCTCTTACGGACTGATGCTTGTTCAGTGTCATGCTGATTCCTTCTCCGCTTCCGCATATTGCTATTCCGGGATATACGGTTCCGGCATCAATAGCCGAGCCTAAGGCGTGGCCGAAATCGGGGTAGTCACAACTGTCTTCGCTATAGGTGCCGAAATCCTCAAATTCCATTCCCTTAGCTTTCAGATATTCCTTTACATGCTCCTTGAGCGTAAATCCTGCGTGATCGCTGGCTAATCCTACTTTCATATTCTGTTGTTATGCCTGAAGTAATTCCTTAACCTGATTGTAAACGTTCTCGGCTGTGAATCCGAGCTTCTGGTCTAGCACCTTGTATGGAGCTGAGAATCCGAAGCTTTCCAGACCCCATACGCGGCTGGAGGGATGTGCGCCGATGAGGAAGCCCTGCAGGTTGACGGGCAGTCCGGCGGTAAGGCCGAATACTTTGCTACCCAGGGGAAGCAGTTTGCTCTGGTATTCCTGGGGCTGCTCGTTGAAGAGGCCTTCACTGGGGGCGCTGATGATGCGTACCTTGATGCCGTCCTTGCGGAGCAGGCGTGCACCGGCAATCAGTGTGCTGACCTCTGAACCGTTGCCTACCAGGATAACATCAAACTGTTCGTCGCTCTCGGCTGTGATGTACGCGCCGTATTTGGCATCCTCGTAATTGGTTCCTTCGGGAAGGTCCTCGATGGTCTGACGGCTGAGTATCAGTGCGGTAGGTGTCTTGGTATTCTCCATGGCCAACTTCCAGCATACGGTGGTTGCCTTGGTATCCGCGGGACGAAGTACCAGCATGGAGTTGCGTCCGCTGTGGTTCTTCAGTTTCTCCATCAGACGGATTTGTGCTTCCTGTTCTACGGGTTCGTGGGTGGGACCGTCCTCACCTACACGGAAGGCGTCATGTGTCCAGATGAACTTGACGGGAAGTTCCATCAGAGCTGCCATACGGATGGCGGGCTTCATGTAGTCGCTGAATACGAAGAAGGTTCCGCAGGCTGCTATGACTCCGCCATGCAGGGATATACCTATACAGCAGCATGCCATTGTCAGCTCTGCAACACCGGCCTGCAGGAATCCGCCGCCGTAGTTGTCCTTGGTGATATTGCTGGCTCCGCCCTTGATGAATCCGTCGGTCTTGTCTGAGTTGCAGAGGTCGGCAGAGGATACAATCATATTAGGTACCTGCTTAGCCAGGAGGCTGAGGCAGGCGCTGGATGCGTTACGTGTGGCATCGTTGGGTTTCTGCTGGATGCTGTCCCAGTCAATATGGGGTAGTTTGTTGGCGAACCAGTCCTTCAGCTGGGCTGCCTTTTCGATATTCTTTTCGGCCCAGTTGGCTTCTTCCTGGTGACGCTTGGCTACAATGCCTTCCAGTTCCTTCAGGCGGGCGTTGTACATTTCCTGTACCTCGGGCCAGATAACGAAGGGGTCATCCGGATTGCCTCCCAGGTTCTGGACTGTATTGCGGTAGGCATCACCGCCAAGGGGGGCGCCGTGTGTTCCGCAGTTACGCTCGTAGCTGGTGCCGTCGGCTTTCCTGGCTCCTTTGCCCATGACGCATTTGCCGATAATCAGGGTGGGCTTGCCCTTTACGCTCTTGGCCTTTTCAATGGCAGAGCGGATCTGGGCTACGTCATTGCCGTTAATTTCTATTACTTCCCATTTGAGGGCGCGGTACTTGGCTGCTGTGTCCTCGCTCATGACAACGTCTGTCTCGGTAGAGAGTTGGATGTCATTGGAGTCATAGAACATGATTAGGTTGTCCAGTGCCAGGTTGCCTGCGATGCGGGCGGCTCCCATGCTGATCTCTTCCTGGATACCGCCGTCGCTGATGTAGGCGTAGATGGTTTCTTCCTGGAAGGTGGGGTTGCCGGTCTTGGCTGCCAGGAACTTGGCGGCTATGGCTGCTCCTACGGCATAGGTGTGTCCCTGACCCAGGGGGCCTGAACTGTTCTCGATACCACGCTCATAGCATACCTCGGGATGGCCTGGAGTGGGAGAGCCCCACTGACGCAGCTGCTGGATTTCCTCCATGGTGTATTTGCCTATAAGTGTCAGCTCTGCGTATAGCATGGGTGACATGTGTCCGGGATCCAGGAAGAAACGGTCACGTCCCATCCAGGTGGGATTCTTGGGGTCGAACTGCAGGTATTCGCTGTACAGAACATTGATAAAGTCTGCACCGCCCATGGCTCCGCCGGGGTGTCCGCTTTTTGCTTTCTCCACCATTGCCGCAGCCAGAATACGTATATTGTCGGCTGCCCGATTCATCGTTTGAATGCTATTCATTGTGATATCTTTTATTTGTCTTTTCTTTCTGTCTGCAAAATTATGAAATTCTGAACAGATTTTCAACTATCTTCAATTCTTTATTTCCCAATAGTTGTAAATATAGAAAAAATCCCCGCTACGGAACCTGATGTCCATAGCGGGGATGAAGTATTGTTAAATTATAGTTGGTTAGCAGAGTTTGCGTGAGCCGTCGCCAATGACCACATCAATGACGATGGGTTTCTTGCCATACTTCTGTTCGAACTTCTCTACCACAACCTTCTTGAAGTTGGCTGCCAGTTCATCGGCAACCAGGTTGATGGTACAGCCGCCGAAACCGCCGCCCATGATACGGGAGCCGGTTACGCCTTCTTCCTTGGCGATGTCGTTCAGGAAGTCAAGTTCTTCGCAGCTTACCTCATATTCCTTGCTCAGGCCATAGTGTGTCTCGTACATCATCTTGCCTACTGTCTCGTAGTCATCCTTCTGCAGGGCATCGCATACGGTCAGTACGCGTACTACCTCGCCGATGACATAACGGGCACGCTTGTACTCGTCCTCTGTAATCTGGCTCTTTACCTCCTCCAGCATTTCGTAGTTGGCATCACGCAGGCTCTTTACCTCGGGATGTGTCTTGCTGATAACCTCGGCAACATGCTCGCATTGCATACGGCGCTCGTTGTAGGGAGAGCCCTTCAGTTCGTGCTTTACACAGCTGTTGACCAGGATGAGCTGGTAGCCCTTGGGGTTCCAGGGGAAGTATTCGTACTCTCCGCTACGGCAGTCCAGACGAAGCAGTGAGCCTTTCTTGCCCAGTACGCTGATGGCCTGGTCCATGATTCCGCAGTTAACGCCTATGTATTTGTGCTCGGTGCGCTGTCCTACCTTGGCCAGTTCCATCTTGTCAATCTTGTTCTCGCCCCAGATGTCATTCAGTGCGAAGGCGAAGGTGCTCTCCAAGGCTGCGCTTGAGCTCATGCCTGCGCCAAGGGGTACATCACCTGCAAAGGCAGTATTGAAACCTTCTACGGGTACACCCAAAGCCATCATCTCGCGGCATACACCGAAGATGTAGCGTGCCCATGATGCCTTAGGTCCCTTTTCGTCATCAATAGAGAATTCTGTATAGTCCTTGAGGTCGATTGAGTAGGCGCGAACGTTACGGGTGCCGTTGGGCTTGATTTCAGCAATGATTCCCTGCTCTACAGCGCCGGGGAATACGAAACCGTTGTTATAGTCTGTGTGCTCACCAATCAGGTTGATACGTCCGGGTGAAGCATATACCGAGCCTGTGGTTCCATCAAAATGCTTGATGAAACGACTTCTTACATCATCAATTGTCAATCTCATGTTTTCTGATTTTTTAGGTTAATATACATTTTATTCAGCACGCTTGCTGACTTTGGATCCGATAAGGGCATAGAACAGGATGTATGCTGCGCATGCCAGGGGCACGAAGTAGCTGGTAAGATAGCTGTGGGTGAGGTCAACTACCCATGCCTGAACGGCTACCATTACGGCACATCCGAATACCATTGTCATGAAGATGCCTGAAGCTGCGGCTGTGTACTTGCCCAGGCCTTCTACTGCCATGTTGAAGATACCGCCCCACATTACTGATGTGCAGAGACCTACACAGATGAAGGCTGCTACGCCGACGGGTACCTCGGTCCATATTACAGTAAGGTTAGCCCAGTCAACACCGGGTACGTTGGCTGTCATTGTCTCGGGAGCGAACATACCGAAGGCGATAAGGCATACGGCTGCGGCTGCTGTGGTGCTGACCATAACGCGGCTGCTGACCTTGCCACCGATAGAACCGCCTACAGAACGGCCGATGAACATGGCAAACCAATATACGGCGGCAATCAGTGAGGCTGTACCGGCGGCAACACCGCAGTCACTGATCAGATACTTAATCATATAGGTGGGAGTACCTACCTCAACGCTCATGTACAGGAAAATGGCCAATGCGCCGAGTGCGAAGTGACGGAAGCTGAGGGCGCCCTTGATGAGTTCCATCTTAACGGGCTCCTGAGCGGGCTCCTCAATCTTGGTAAGGAACATTACAAACAATGCCAGCAGGAAAATGGCCAGTGCTATGAACATGGCTGGAGCTGCGTCTGTGATAGCGGTGTCCTTGGTTACCTCGCCGATGAGGGCACCCAGGATGATGTAAACTGCTACAGCTGCGCAGGAGTTGAATGCACCGCCAATCTGGATGAGCTGGTTACCGGTATTACCGCCACCGCCAAGAAGATTCAAAAGGGGGTTGACAACGCAGTTCAGCATACACATACAGAAACCGCTGATAAATGCGCCGGCCAGGTAAATCCACATGCTCTCCATCGTGCCGGACAACAACTCCAGTGCCATTCCGATGATACCTACGATTAGGGCCAGGATGGCAGTCTTCTTGTAACCGTACTTTACGATGAGCATACCGCTGGGAATACCCATTACCAGATATGCGATAAAGTTCGCATAGTTACCGATTTGCGACTGAAGTTCAGAAGCGCCGAACTGATTCTGTACGATAACTGCCATGGGTGAGCAAAGGTTTGTCACGAAGGCAATCATTGCGAAGAGGGCAATCATCATGATAATCGCTGCCCACTGTTTTGATTTTTGTGCCATTTTTGTTTTAGTTTTAATTTTATTTTAATGTTTGTTCTTATTCCTCCACACTGAATTTATAGACAGTCTTCTGCTGATATACTTCTCCGGGCTTCAGGATGCAGCTGGGGAAGTAGGCGCGGTTGGGGCTGTCAGGGAAATGCTGTGCCTCGAAACAGAGGGCGCTGTATTTGCCGTAAACGGTTCCGTGGGTGCCTACAAGGCCATTGTGCCAGTTGCTGCTATAGAACTGGACGCCGGGCTCTGTGGTCCACATCTCCAGGCAGCGTCCGCTATTAGGCTCTACACATTTCACTGCGTATGACAGTTCGCCAGGCTCACGTTTGTTCAGTACGTAGCAGTGGTCATAGCCTGTGCCATTCTTTATCTGCTCGTCATCTGCGGCGATGCGTTCGCCTACGGTATGGGGCTGGCGGAAATCGAAGGGTGTGCCGGCTACCTTCAGGATCTCTCCTGTGGGGATGCTGGTCTCATCGATGGGAATGTAGAAATCGGCATTGATCTGCAATACATTATTCAATGCCTCGGGGGTGGGGTTGGCAATACCGGCCAGGGAGAAGAAGCCGTGGCTTGTCATATTGACAATGGTCTTCTTGTTGGTATTGCCGCGATAGTCTATGATAAGTTCGTTGTCTTCGCTGAGGCTGTACTTGACAGCCATTTTCAGTTCGCCGGGGAAGCCTTCTTCATAATAGGCGGATACGTAGCGGAGAACGAGCTCGCTGTCGTTGATCTGCTCGGCATCCCAAACGCGGGCATGGAATCCGGTTGGTCCGCCGTGCAGGTGGTTGGGTCCGTTGTTGACGGCCAGGTTATATTCCTTGCCGTTCATGGTGAACTTGCCCTTGCAGATACGGTTGCCGTATCGGCCTACCAGTGTGCTCAGGAAAGGCTCGGGGCTTTCCACAACTCCTTTTATGTTGTCATGTCCTTGGATAATATTGGCCATCTTGCCTTCCTTGTCAGGAACCATGATGGCCACAAGAGCACCGCCGTAGTTGGTTATGCTTACTTCCATTCCATTGCTGTTGGTCAGGGTGTACAAGTCTGTCTGCTTGCCCTGGACAACAGCCTGGAAGTCTTCTCTTTTTAATCCGGAAATTAGTTCTTTGTCCATTGGTTTTGAAGATTAGTTTTTGATAATTACTTATGCAAACTTACAAAGTTTTTATCAAAAAACAAAATCAATGAACGAATTTTATGTCACATTAACGGTGAAAATACGTCAAAGTATGTTTTTTAGCATATCCGCAACAATAAATGTGCTGCCTCCGATGAAGATTAGGTCGGATTTTCCCGCATTTTGCTTCGCTGCATGATAGGCTGTCCATACATCTCCGTAACATGTGCCTTGAAGATTGTGTTTTCGGGCTATCCGGGCAAACTCGTCGCAGGGCATTGCCCTTTTTACCGAGGCTTGCGTGAAGTAGTAAACCGCATCCTTCGGCAGCATTGACAGAACGGTGTTAACATCCTTGTCATTTACCATACCTATTATTATATGGAGGTACCGGTGGGGTGTTTCCTGCAGCTGTCGGGTGATGTACTGTATGCCGCCTACGTTATGGCCGGTATCGCAGACGGTCAGCGGTTCGCGCCCAAGAATCTGCCATCTGCCCATCAGGCCGGTGAGTTCGCAAACATGGCTCATTCCCTCAGCTACGGATTCACAAGTGATGCCATAGCCAGCCTGATTCAGCTCCCTGACGGCTGCCAGAATGGTGCGGGTGTTTTTCTCTTGGCAGTAGCCGCCAAGCTGGCCGTGCAGCTGGCCGTATGTACGGGTGTGGTAGGTATAGCCGCTGGCTGGAGAGTACTCATAGCTTATCAGTTCTTCCTCCTCCTCGGCAAAAATCAGTCTTGTGCCTGCTGTCTCAGCTTTTTCACAGAAGACGGCTTTCACTTCCGCATCTTTTGCCTCGCCGATTACGGTGGGGATGCCGGGCTTGATGATTCCTGCTTTCTCGGATGCTATCTTGGGGAGGGTGTCGCCCAGGAACTGGACGTGGTCGAAACTGATGTTGGTGATAACTGAAAGGTCCGGCTGTATGATATTGGTACAGTCAAGCCGTCCTCCCAGTCCTACCTCTATCACAGCCACATCCACCTTCTGCTCGGCAAAATACCGGAATGCCAATGCGGTTGTCAGTTCAAAGAAGGATGGGTGCAGGGGTTCGAAGAAGGAGCGCTCCTGCTCTACGAAGCTGATGACCCGCTGCTCGGGTATCATCTCCCCGTTCACACGGATTCTCTCGCGGAAATCCACCAGGTGCGGACTGGTATAGAGTCCTACGCGGTAGCCTTGGGACTGTAGGATGGCTGCCAGTGTATGGCTGGTGCTTCCCTTGCCATTGGTGCCTCCGACGTGTATGGTACGGTAGTTACGGTGCGGATGACCGAAGTGCTCATCCAGCAGGCGGGTGTTGTCTAACCCTTCCTTATATGCACCCGCCCCGATATTCTGGAATAACGGGGCGGCGGTAAACAGGTATGTTGTTGCTTCCTGATAGGTCATTCGAACATTTTCTTAAATTTCCTGAAGAAACTGTCTTTCTCTTCAGCCTTCGGACACATGTTCTCACTATTGCGCATCTTCTCGAACATCTCCTTCTCCTCTCTGCTCAGATTGCGGGGGACATATACACCGATGTTCACAATCAGGTCACCATAGCCATAGCCATAGCCTGATACGGCCGGCAAACCTTTGCCGCGCAGACGCATAATCTTGCCCGGCTGTGTTCCGGGCTCAATTTTGATTTTGACTTTGCCGTCTATGGTGGGTACTTCTGCTGAGCCTCCCAAGACAGCTGTAGGTACATCCAGCAGAAGATTGTATTCCAGGTTCTGTCCGTTTCGAATCAGTTCCTTATGCGGTTCCACCTCTATGAATACTTGAATATCACCCGGCACTCCGTTCTGCTTACCGGCATGACCCTTTCCGCTGGCTGTTACCACCATACCGTCATCTACGCCGGCAGGGATTGCTACCTCGATGATTTCCTCTCCGCTGACTACGCCTTCGCCACCGCACTTGGGACACTTGTTCTTGATGGTGCTTCCGACTCCGTTACAGGAGGGACATACCGTCTGCGTCTGCATGCGGCCGAACATGGAGTTGATGGTCTTATATACGCTGCCCGAACCTTTACACTGTGAGCAGGTTTCCTTCTTGCCGTCAGCACTGCCTGTTCCGTTACATGCCGTACAGGTAACGTTCTTGCGTACCTTGAACTTCTTGGTTACACCCGTAGCTACCTCCTCCAATGTCAGGCGTACTTTCAGTCTCAGATCGGCACCCTTGTATGTCTTATGGCCGGTATTTCCGCCACCGAATCCTCCGAATCCGCTGAAACCTTCAAAACCGCCGAATCCTCCTCTGCCTCCGAAGATGTCACCGAACATGGAGAAGATGTCATCCATGTTCATGCTGGCTCCGCCGAATCCGCCTTGTCCGCCCATTCCGGCAAATCCGAACTGGTCATACTGCTGGCGTTTCTGCGGATCACGCAGTACATCGTATGCTTCAGCTGCCTCCTTGAACTTCTCCTCGGCCTCCTTGTTACCCGGATTTCTGTCGGGGTGATATTTGATGGCCATCTTCTTGTATGCGGCTTTTATCTCTGCATCAGAGGCATTCTTCGATACGCCTAGGACTTCGTAATAATCTCTTTTCTCTGCCATAGTTGTTTCAATTCATAATTTTTAATTCATCATTCATAATTATCGATTTTTGAAGGCTTAGGTATGAACTTATCTCTAACCTCAAACCGCTAATTATCAATTTTGAATTTTGAATTTTGAATTCATTTATAATCCTACCACAACCTGTGCGTGGCGGATTACCTTGTCATTTAACTTGTATCCGGTAAGCGTACAGTCCATGACTTTGCCCTTCAGTTCCTCGGTGGGAGCGGGCAGCTGGGCTATGGCCTCATGGATATCTACGTTGAAATCGGCATCCTTGGTTTCGATAACGCTCACGCCCTGCTTGCCCAGGATATCCATAAACTTCTTGTAGATGAGCTCCACGCCCTCCAGCACTGCGGCTACATCCTCGGCCTTCTGCATGTTCTTGAGTGCACGTTCCATATCATCTATTACGGGAAGTATGGCCACAATGGTCTTCTCGCCGCCGTTCAGAATCAGCTCGGTCTTCTCCTTGAGGGTACGCTTACGGTAGTTGTCAAACTCGGCAATCTTACGCAGCAGTTTGTCATTCAACTCTTCAATTTCCTGCTTGGCAGCATCCAGCTGTTCCTCTACGGTCAGTTCTTTCTCTGTATCCTGATCAGTTTTCTCTTCAGTATTCGTTTCGTTCTGAGCATCTGCAGTCTCTTGAGTCTCCAGCTGCTCCTTCAGTTCTTCGTTCTTCAATTCTTCACTCATGATTGTAATCTGTTGATTCTGTCTC
>Ga0326511_10002252_pt1 | contig 15761 bp, 11 predicted proteins | sample 0_2496_0518_D_FD_203701 | JGI IMG/M metagenome (GOLD analysis project Ga0326511, IMG submission 203701) | Bovine rumen microbial communities from UC Davis, California, United States - 0_2496_0518 | ecosystem: Host-associated > Mammals > Digestive system > Stomach > Rumen | place: USA...
CTTATATCGTTCTCATATACTTCTCATATACTTCTTATATAGGTGATATAAGAAGTATATGAGAAGTATATAGGAACTATATGAGAAGGGCCGAATTTGGTAGGTGTCGGGTGGGGGAGAGGTGGCACGTTTTTTGATGGGGATAGGTGTGCGGGGACGGAGGGGTTGAAAAAAATGTTTGCGTGGTTGGGAAAAAAGTTGTATCTTTGCTCGTTTTCCAGTCCCGCAACGGGAAGGATAATTTTTTGATTTGTAACAATATATATAAATATAAGAACTGAAACATGGCAAATTTTTTGACCAAACTGTTCGGAAACAAGAGCCAGCGCGACCTGAAGGTCATCAAGCCTTTCCTCGACGCCACTTTGGCAGTGTACCCTGCCATCCAGGCCCTTTCGAACGACGCTTTGAGAGCGAAAACCATTGAATTCAAGGAGCGTATCGCCAAGGCCGTGGAGCAGGAGGAGACCGAGTTGGCCCGTCTGCGCACGCGCATCGAGGAGGAATACGACATGCCCGTCGACGAGAAAGAGGGCTTATACAAACGCATCGACGAACTGGAGAAGCAGGGCTACGACAAGACCCAGAAGGTGCTGGACGACATACTGCCCGAGGCTTTTGCCGTTGTGAAGGAGACGGCCCGCCGCTTTGCGCAGAACGAGACTGTGGAGGTGACCGCCACCGACCACGACCGCGACCTGGCGGCCACGCACCCGAGCATCAGCATCGAGGGAGACAAAGCCGTCTACCAGAACCACTGGATGGCCGGTGGCAACGAGATTACCTGGGACATGGTGCACTACGACGTGCAGATTATCGGCGGCGTGGTGCTGCACAGCGGCAAGATTGCCGAGATGGCCACGGGTGAGGGTAAGACCCTGGTGGCCACGCTGCCCGTATACCTCAATGCCCTGCCCGGCAAGGGCGTGCATGTGGTGACGGTCAACGACTACCTGGCCAAGCGTGACTCCGAGTGGATGGGCATGCTGTTCGAGTTCCACGGTTTGACGGTGGACTGCATCGACAAGCACGAGCCCCACAGCGAGGAGCGCCGCCGCGCCTATGCGGCCGACATCACCTACGGTACCAACAACGAGTTCGGTTTCGACTACCTGCGCGACAACATGAGCCGCAACCCCGAGGAGCTGGTGCAGCGCGGCCACAACTACGCCATCGTCGACGAGGTGGACTCCGTGCTCATCGACGATGCCCGTACGCCCCTCATCATCAGCGGCCCCACGGGCAAGGACGACGACGAGCAGGAGTTCTACCGCTTCAAGCCCACCATCGAGAAACTCTACAACGCCCAGCGCGTGCTGGTGACGCAATACCTGGCCGACGCCCGCAAGGGCCTGGCCGCCAAGCCCGATGCCAAACCCGAGGAGGAGTGCGCCAAGCAGCTGCTTCGCGCCTACCGCGGACTGCCGAAGAACAAGGCCCTCATCAAGTACCTCTCCGAGCCGGGCATCAAGAGTATCCTGCTGCGCACGGAGAACTTCTACATGCAGGAGCAGAACAAGAACATGCCCATCATCGACGAGGAGCTCTACTTCGTCATCGACGAGAAGAACAAGCAGGTGGAGCTCACCGACAAGGGTATGGACTTCCTCACCGCCCTGGGCGAGGACCGCAACTTCTACCAGCTGCCCGACATCGGCAGCGCCATTGCCGAGGTGGAGAACAACGCCGCCCTGAGCGACGAGGAACGTGCCGCCGCCAAGGACAAGATTTACAACGACTTCGCCATTCAGAGCGAGCGTGTCCACACCGTGGACCAGCTGCTGAAGGCCTACACGCTGTTTGAGCGCGATGTGGACTACATCCTGACCGAGGACAACCAGGTGAAAATCGTCGACGAGCAGACGGGCCGTATCATGGAGGGCCGCCGCTGGAGCGACGGTCTGCACCAGGCCGTCGAAGCCAAGGAGAACGCCAAGGTGGAGGCCGCCACGCAGACCTACGCCACCATCACGCTGCAGAACTACTTCCGCATGTACAAGAAGCTGGCCGGTATGACGGGTACTGCCTCGACCGAGGCCGGCGAATTCTGGAATATCTATAAGCTCGATGTCGTCGAGATTCCCACCAACAAGCCCATCGCCCGCGTAGACATGGACGACATGGTGTACAAGACCAAGCGCGAGAAATTCAAAGCCGTCATTGACGAGGTGGAACGCCTCATCGGCGAGGGCCGTCCCGTGCTGGTGGGCACCACCAGCGTGGAGACTTCGGAGTTGCTGAGCAAGATGCTCAAGATGAAGAAGATTCCGCACAACGTGCTGAATGCCAAGCTGCACCAGAAGGAGGCCGACATTGTGGCCCAGGCCGGCGAACCCGGCCGTGTGACCATTGCCACCAACATGGCAGGCCGTGGTACCGACATCAAGCTCAAGGGCGATGTGCGCGAGAAGGGCGGTCTGGCCATCATCGGTACCGAGCGCCACGAGAGCCGCCGTGTGGACCGCCAGCTGCGCGGCCGTGCCGGCCGTCAGGGTGACCCCGGTTCGAGCCTCTTCTTCGTCTCGCTGGAGGACGACCTGATGCGCCTCTTCGGCAGCGAGCGTATCGCCTCCGTGATGGACCGTATGGGTCTGCAGGAGGGCGAGGTCATCCAGCACTCGATGATCACCAAGCAGATTGAGCGTGCGCAGAAGAAAGTGGAAGAGAACAACTTCGGCATGCGCAAACGCCTGTTGGAGTACGACGACGTGATGAACAACCAGCGCACCGTCATCTACAACAAGCGCCGCAACGCCCTCTATGGCGACCGCCTGTCGATCGATATCAGCAACATGTTCTACGACACCTGCGAGCTGCTCTACAGCGAGGGCAGCGACTGGGAGGAGTTCAAGTTGGAGGTCATCAAGGTGTTTGCCCACGAGGTGCCGATGAGCGAGGAGGACTTCCTGTCGCTGAAGCGCAAGGATGCCATCCAGTTGCTCTACGAGCAGTGCTACAACGCCTACAAGGAGCGCATGCAGAGGCTCTGCGAGCTGGCGTGGCCTTTCATCAAGAACATTGCCGAGAACACCCGATATATCAATGTGGCCTTCCCCATCACCGACGGCAAGAAGACGCTGAACACCATTGTTCCCGTCAAGAAGGCCTACGACACCCATGGCCGCGAGGTGCAGCTGAGCATCGAGAAGGGCATCACGCTGGCCATCATCGACGACCTGTGGAAAGAGCATCTGCGCCAACTCGACGACCTGCGCCAGAGTGTACAGAACGCCGCCTACGAGCAGAAGGACCCGTTGCTCATCTACAAGTTCGAGAGTTTCAAGCTCTTCGAGCAGATGCTGCTCGACATCAACCGCGAGATCACCAGTTTCCTGAGCCGTGCGCAGCTGCCCATGCCCAAGGAGGACGAGGTGCGCGAGGCGCGTCAGCCGCAGGCGCCGCAGAAGGGTCTGCGTGCCGGCAGACAGAACGACTTTGACCGCGCCGCCGCACAGCAGCGTCAGGCCATCGACCAGAGCAGCCAGCAGCCGCAGAAGGTGATGCCGGTGCACGTGGACAAGAAGGTGGGCCGCAACGACCCGTGCCCCTGCGGCAGCGGCAAGAAGTACAAGAACTGCCACGGCCGCGACTTGGCGGAATAGGTAAGGTTTAAAGTTTAAGGTTTAAAGTTTAAGGCCTGGATAGAGTTAAAAAAAAATGGGGCCCCGCGCGCAGCGCGGGGCCCCATTTCGTTTCAATTTTCAATTTTCAATTCTCAATTCTCAATTCACAATTTCAGACGTGGGCGGCGGGGTTGGGCATGCCCATGTAGGCGTATTCGTAGATCATGTATTGACTGGCGTGGCGCGTGGACATACTCGTTTCTCGGAGCTGAAGGTCTTTTTATATGAGATTACCGAGAAAATGCTGGCCAGTGGATTGGCTCGACTGACGGAGCTTCGACTGGTTGAACGGATAGACCGTTTCGGATACAGCAATCGTGCGGAATATCACATCACCCGACAGGGAATACTGCTTTTCAAAGTCATTTTTGCTATGCAGGAGTGGGGGAGGGGGTACAGGCTGGAAATGATGGGGCGTTGAATGCTCACCAAATGGTAAGTGACAGTGATGCGTGTCGGAAAAAAGTTGTAATTTTGCAGTCGAAACTTTTGGATGAAATAGGATATAATGAAACACATAATGAGATTATTAACTGCGATAATGATGCTTTTTGCAATGGCTTGTACACCTGATGACGAACCCGTCACGCCCTCCACTACTCAGTTGGGAAATATCACCGTCACCGTGGGTGACCGCACCTTCAGCGCCACGCTGGAACAAAACAGCACCGCCGAGGCCTTCCTCGCCCTGCTGCCCCTGACGCTCGAGATGCGCGACCTGCACGGCAACGAGAAATACCACTACCTCGGCCAGTCACTGCCCACCAATCGCACCAGCGTCGGCACCATCCACGCCGGCGACATCATGCTCTATGGTGACGACTGCATCGTGCTCTTCTACGAGACCTTCACCACCTCCTATAGCTACTCGCGCATCGGCCACATCGCCGACCCCGATGGCCTCGAACAGGCCCTCGGCAGCGGCACGGTCAGCGTCACATTTGCTGTTGAGTAAAGATAAAAGATTAATCATTTAAAAATACAACGATGAAACACAGAACCTTGCTGGCCGTCGGCATTGTGGCGGCAACCCTGGCGATGGCCGGGTGCAACAACGCAAATCAACAACAAGAAAAGACAGATATGACAAAACTGACATTGACCCAAGAGTGGGACAAGGTGTTCCCGCTCAGCGACAAGGTGGAGCACCGCAAGGTGACCTTCCACAACCGTTTCGGCATCGAGCTGGCTGCCGACATGTACACGCCCAAAGGCGCCACCGGCAAGCTGGCCGCCATCGCCGTCAGCGGCCCCTTCGGCGCCGTCAAGGAGCAGAGCAGCGGCCTCTACGCCCAGCACATGGCCGAGCGCGGCTTCCTGGCCATCGCCTTCGATCCCTCGTTCACCGGCGAGAGCGGCGGTGAGCCCCGCCGCATGGCCAGCCCCGACATCAACACCGAGGACTTCCTGGCCGCCGTCGACTTCCTCTCGGTGCAGCCCAACGTGGACCCCGAGCGCATAGGCATCATCGGCATCTGCGGCTGGGGCGGCATGGCCGTCAACGCTGCTGCCCTCGACCCGCGCATCAAGGCCACCGTGGCCAGCACGATGTATGACATGAGCAAGATAGCCCGCGAGGGCTACTTCGGCAGCGCCGACAGCCGCGAAGCCCGCGACGAGCAGCGCCGCGCCTGGGCCGCCCAGCGCACAGAGGACTACCGCAACGGCACCTACAAGCGCGCCGGCGGCGTCATCGACCCCCTGCCCGACGACGCCCCCTGGTTCGTCAAGGACTACCATGCCTACTACAAATGCCCGCGCGGCTACCACGAACGCAGCGGCAACTCGACCGACGGCTGGAACGTCATCGGCACCATGAGCTTCGTCAACCAGCCCCTGCTCGACATGGCCGGCGAGATCAGCAATCCCGTGCTCATTGTCCACGGCGAGAAGGCCCACAGCCGCTACTTCGGCGAGTACGCCTTCGAGAAGATGACAGGCAAGAAATGCGACGGCAAGAGCATGACCGTCGGCAACAAGGAGATTATGATTATCCCCGGTGCCAGCCACGTGGACCTCTACGACGACCAGGCCGGCGTGATCCCCTACGACAAGCTGGATCAGTTCTTCCGCAACAACCTGAAGTGAAGCTTCATCGGCGTTCGCCGCCCCTGTGGTCTACGTCAAAAAAAAGGCCGAGGGTCGCCCAAACGGGCAACCCTCGGCTCTGTCTTTAAGTGGTGCATGTTGTGCACCTCACGATTGTTTCTTGATGGCTTTTAGGGGGTTATTCGGCGGAGATGAACTTGCCGTCGACCTCGAAGTTGAGGACTTTTTCGTCTTTGACTTTCTTCCACCAGAGGAAGCCTTTTTTCAAAACGATGTGCGATTGGTAGGTCATTTTGTTGCGGGCTTTGCGGACCCAGAGTTTTTCGATGGTGTATTTGGGGTAGTTGGCCTTGATGTAGGAGGTGATGGAGAGGGGGAAGTGGTCCTGGATGATGTAGTGGGTTTCCATGCCGCGGTTGGAGAAGATCATGGCCTGGGGTGATTTTTCGTTGTCGAGGTAGTCGACTTTGAAGGTGTTTTCGTCGATTTGGTACCATTGGACGTTGGTGGGTTCTTTGACCTGGCGCTGGAAGTCTTTGACGTAGGAGACTTTGACGTCCTTCTCGGCGACTTTTTTCTGAGCCATGAGTGCCCCCTGTGAGAGGAGGAGTGCGGCTGCGATGAGTGCTATCTTTTTCATATCTAGGATTTTATTTGTTTCTTTGCGTTGGAATACAATCTGCAAATATACGATTTTTTTTGATTTAACAGCGAAAAGTTCTTTTTTTTACGGCGAATTATTCGAATTTTTCGAATGCTACGCGGGTTAATTACAGGCGAATTACTCTAATTGATTTAACGGCGAATTAGACTAATTTTTTCGAATGCTACGCGGGTCAATGGGGGGCGAATTACTCGAATCTGTGATGTCTGTGATATCTGTGTGAACTTTAGATGTGCTGGGCGAGTTGGGTGAGAACTTGTTCGCCGTCGCGGATGGCCTGGGTGCACCAGTGGAGTTTGAGGTCGAGGATTTCTTGGTCGGAGAGTTGCCAGTGGATGTCGGTGCTGGAGCGGAGGCGAGAGGTGAGGGCGAAGAGGGAGAGGGCTGCGGAGACGGAGATGTTGAAGGATTCGGTGAATCCGAACATGGGTATTTTGACGTAGGCGTCGGCGAGGTCGATGGCTTGGGGGGAGAGTCCGGTGAGTTCGGTGCCGAAGACGAGGACGGTGGGGGAGGAGATGTCGAGGTCGTTGATGAGTGTGTCGTCGTTGTGTGGGGTGGTGGCAACGATGCGATAGCCGAGGGAGCGCAGATGGGCGTAGGCGGAGGGTGTGTCGGGGTAGGAGTAGTAGTCGACCCACTTGGAGGAGCCTACGGCGACGTCGCCGGCGGGGTTGAAGGGGTTGTTGGCCTCGACGACGTGGATGTCCTGGACGCCGAAGCAGTCGCAGGAGCGGAGGACGGCGGCGGCGTTGTGGGACTGGTAGACGTCCTCGAGGGCGACGGCGATATGTCGTGTGCGGAGGGACGCGAGGCGGTCGAAGAGTTGGCGCTTGTTGTCGGAGATGAGTGCGGCGGCGTTTTCGTATAGTTTTTGTTTCCCGGCAAGGGGAAGACTGGCATAGAACGCTGGGGTGTGGGGGTCTATTTTCGGCATAACGGGGTTAAAGTTTAAGGTTTAAAGTTTACGGTTTAAGGTTTAAGGTTTTGGGTTTAGGGTTTAAGGTTTAAGGTTTAAGGTTTTGGGTTTAAGTGTTGAATAGGTTTGTTTGTTTTTTTTAACGGCGAATTATTCTAATTTTTCGAATGCTACGCGGGTTAATTACAGGCGAATTACTCTAATTGATTTGACGGCGAATGGTTCTAATTGTGCGAATGCTACGCAGGTCAATTTATTGCAAATTACTTTTATTTGTATTTTTTTTGCAAAGATACGTATTTTTTTTGTATTTTTGCAAAAATTTTTTGAACCCACCATAGATACAGGATTATGCTGGTTGGATACGATGCTAACAATGTGTTCCGCAATGCGGACGAACTGGGCGAGTGGAGCCGTGCTCTGATTGAGGGGCTTGCGAGCCGACGTGTGGCCGATTACAGGGCGTTGCTGTTTTCGACGCGAATCAAGAGTGCATATAAGACTTATTATACGAGTTATGCAAATGTGAGCACTTTTGTTCCGGAGGGGAGTTCGAAGTTGTTTCCTGCGGCATGGATGCGTTACCGGTTGAACGGCTGGCTGACGAGCGAGAAGGTGAAGGTGTTCCACGGTTTGAACGAGGAGTTGCCGTATGGCATCGGACGTTCGGTGAAGACGGTGGTTACGTGTTTCGGTGTGGATGCGCATCACCAGACGTCGATGATGGACAGTCTGCTGTGGAGGCGCCGTATGCGGTATGCGTGGCGAGCAGCGGATGTGATTGTGGCGGTAAGCGAGGAGGTGAAGCAGCAACTGCTTGAGGCCGAGGTGGACGAGAAGCGCATTGTGGTGATAGGGGAGAAGAGTCCGTTCGAGGTTTCGGAGCGGGTGTTGGATCAGTACTATCAGCTGTATCAAAAGCTTGTAGACTGACGCTCTATTTCAGGTAGAGTGCCAGGTATTGTCGCATGTGTTTTTCGTAGTTGAAGGAGGCCGCGTATTTTTTTTCTTCTGTGGCTTTTTGTGTGTTGTGTGCCGCCAGGCCTTTGCGCACGAGGGTTTCCATGGCTTGGGGGTCATCGGAGGTGAAGTAGTGTGCGTGGGAGGAGCCGATTTCGGGCAGGGATGTTTTGTTGGAGCAGAAGACGGGGAGTCCCCATTGCATGGCTTCGATGACGGGGAGGCCAAAGCCTTCGGCCGTCGAGGGGAAAAGGAGGGCGTCGCAGTGGGCATAGAGCCAGCGTCGTTCGTCGTCGTTCACTGTTCCGATGATATGTATGTTTTTTGATTTTGCGATGCTCCTAAGGTGTTGGGCGTATTCGGTTTTGTCGTTTCCGGCTATCACCAGGTGGTAGTCTTGCATGCGTTCCATGAGTGGCAGGAGGATGTGGAGGTTTTTCTTTTCCTTCACCTCGCCGAGAGAGAGGAAGAAGTGTCCGTCGCCCAGCGGCTCGACGGCGGCGGGGCGGTGCTGTCGGCCTTTGGTCAGGTCCTCGACGCCGTTGTAGATGACCTGCTGGGGCTTGCCTTTGAAGTTGAGTACCCGGCCGGCGTCCTCCTGTACAAAATGGGAGATAAATGCAAGTTCGTCGGCCCTGTTGCACCAGCGCTGCATTTTTTTGCAGTATTTGGATTGCTTCTCGGGCTTTTTTTCGTGGACGAAGTTTACATCGTGGATGGTCAGTATGACGCGTGTTCCGGGCCAGGCGGGGCGAAAGAGGGTGTTGGGACTGATGGCATGCCAGATGTCGAATCGCGGCATGGTCATTGGCACCAGATGGCGCAGACTGGTCCGTCGCAGGTAGTGTACGTCGCGACCGAAGGCACCCTCGTAGTTTTTGGGTACCAAGAGGGTGATGTCCAGTGCCTCGCTGAGTTCTGCGGCATGTTCTCCGAACCAGCGTCCGTAGTTCAGCGCTATCTGCCCCAGCCCGCACATCGGGTGGCGCAGTATGCTCAGGTCCACCAACAGTTTTCTTTTTCCCATGTTGCACAAAATTTTTTGCAAAAGTACAAAAAAAAATCGTACTTTTGCAATTTAATTTGAATAGGATGATCATAGGATATGACGCAAAGCGGGCATTCCGCAACAACAGTGGCCTGGGGAATTACAGCCGCATGGTGATTGGCGGCGTGTGCCGGGAAGGGCATGGAATGGTGAAAAGTTTGCTTTTCACCCCCACGACGAAGGGCCGTCACACCCACTATTTCGACGATATACAGGAAGTTGAAGTCCGGCAGCCGAGGGGACTGTGGGCAATGGCCGGAGGTATTTGGCGAAGTGTCTGGTCGGGCCTGTGTGCCCGTCGGGAGGGGGTTGATATCTATCATGGTCTGAGCCACGAGTTGCCTCTCTTCCTCGGAAATGGTGTGAAAAAAGTTGTCACCATGCACGACCTCATTGTCCGTCGATATCCAGAGTTTTTCAAGCCTGCCGACCGTATTATCCACCGTTTGAAGATGCGCCATGCATGCCGTGTGGCAGACATGGTGATTGCCATCAGCGAGCAGACCAAATGCGACCTGGTGGATATGATGCATGTGCCGGAGGAGAAAATCCGCGTCGTTTACCAAAGCTGCGACCCCATCTTCTGGAATCCTCCCTCGGCCACTCTGCCTCCCAGCCACTCTGCCGTTCAGCTCCCGGAGCGCTACATCATTGCCGTCGGCACCGTCGAGGAGCGCAAGAACCAGGTGGCGGCGGTACGCGCCCTTGCGCTTCTGCCCGAGGATGTATGCCTGGTTGTCGTCGGACGCCCCCGGGGCAACTACCCCCAGCAGGTGCGCCGCGTGGCCAAGGAACTGGGTGTGGACCATAGGGTGATTTTCCTCCAGAATGCCGTTTTCTCCGATTTCCCCGCGCTCTATCGTGGCGCTGTGGCCAGCGTCTATATGTCGGTCTTCGAGGGCTTCGGTATCCCTGTGTTGGAGAGCCTCTGCTGCGACTGCCCTGTGGTGACCTCCAATGTCTCCTCCATGCCCGAGGCCGGAGGCGATGCGGCCCTCTATGCCGCCCCCGACGACTACCGCGCCCTCGCCGCGCATCTCTCCCGGCTACTTTCCGACCCCGCTTTCCGCACCAGCCAAATAGAAAAGGGGCGAACCCAACGTTTGAGGTTCGCCCCTGAAAAGGTGTCGCAGGATATGCTTGCGCTCTACCGCTCCTTACTTCACGATTAAGCGTCTCACCACGCGGGCATCCTTGCTGCTGAAGACCACGTTGTACACTCCCGTAGCCAAGCGGCCGGCGTTGATGGTGTACTCGATGTGGCCGGCGGCCATCAGGCTGCTGGTGTGGATGGTGCGACCGCTCTGGTCGATGATGCTGACGCTGTAGTTGGCGCCGTTGCCCAGGTCGATGGCCATTTTGGCCTCGTCGGTGGCGGGGTTGGGATAGAACTGGCCGAACATCTCCTCCATCTCGGCCTCCTCGATGCCGGTCAACGGACGCGGTTCGTCGTTGTCGGCTTCGGTCCAGGTGGTGCTGAAGGTGAAGGTGATATTCTCGGCAGGCATCGGCAGTGTGTCGAAGTCGAACATCGTGCTGTCGATGGTGCCGCCGTCGGTGTAGGTGAAGGTGTAGTAGCCTCCCTGGTTGGCGGTCATCGGCTTGGTGATGGTTTTGCCGTTGTTGCTGGTGGCGCTGATGTAGTACTCCACACTGTGCTGAGGCACGGCGGTCATCACACGGGGCATCTGGCCGTAGAAACGGTTGCCGTTGGCACTCAGCTCCACGGTGTTCCACTCATCGCTGCCCACCTCGCGCCACTTCACCTGGGCACTGGCGATGCCGCTCTTGTTGGTGATGATGGCGCTGACGGGAATCTGCGTCATCTCGCCGATGGCCAGCGTGTCGTGCAGGTTCTTGTGCAGGATGCGGATGGGGTTGTCGGCGGGAATCTGCTTGGTGACGCAGTGGATGGCACCGCCGCTGCCGTCGAACTCACGCACGTCGATCGGATAGATGGTGTAGCCGGGATAGGCGGCAGCCACCTGCTCAAGGTTCTCGCGGTCCCATTCGGCCGTAGGCTCTCCGTTCACCACTCTCGAGAAGCAGGGTTGCAGGATGACGTTGTTCACGAAGGTGTGGTTCGAATAGGTACGCGAGTACAGCCGGTCGTACAGCTGCTGGCTGGGGAAGATGCCACCGTTGTCCATCGACGGGAACGGCAGTGTGGCCATCGTGTAGTAGTCGCGGTCGAACACGCTCTTGTACGAGCAGAGACTGTCGATGTTCTTCTGTCCTGTAGTGTAGTCGCTCCAGGAGGAATAGTTGGAGGGCATCACGGAAAAGACGAAACCGTTCTCGTCCCACGCGTCGGCGTAGAGGTCCACATGGCCCGTGCCGCCGTCATACTCGTAAGCGGGCAGGATGTGGGTAGCGCGCTGGCCGAGGAGGTCGTGCAGCGCTTGACGCACCTGGGCGCTCGAGAGGGGAGACACCTGCTTGTAGGCGAGGCTGTTAATGTCCTGTCCATCCCAAGTAATCTGGCCGTAGCGGTCGGAGTTGCTGCTGTAGATGGCATCGGAGGAGAAAACCATGCCGGCACCGTCGACGAGGCAGTTGCCGCCTTCCCATTCAATGTCGGTCTGGTAGTTCGGAATACCCATCTGCCAGTGAATCAGCGACGGCAGCGAGTCGTCCAGCGCTCGGTCGGGGTAGTACGTGAAGTCCAGCATGCCGATGCTGTCCTGGTCGCCATAGTAGAAGGCTATCGGGCCGCAGTCGCGGTACCAGAACGAGTTGCCCGGGCCGATGATGAACCGCACCTTCTCGTGCCGCAGGTTCAATCGGGTCAGCGTGCGGATCACTTTCGCCGTGTCGGCGGCATTCTCCACATGCACCCACGCCTCTGCGCCTCCCAGCTGGATGCCGTCCATCACGTAGAAGAACACACGGCCGAAGGACGACGTCGTGTCCATCATCGAGCTGTAGGGGCCTATCCCTCGCTCCTGCCATCCCGCTATCGTATACTGCCGGTAGGTCGCATATCCGCTCACCAGCGGCTCCGCCTTCCACGACTTGTTGTCCTCGTGGCCCGGCACATGGTAGTTGTAGTACGGGGTGACGCATATCGCCTTCACCTCTTCCCATTCTCCGGGGAACCACACACGGTCTTCGGGCAGGCTTTTGGCCGCGCTGCCTTTGGTGGAGGGGGCCATCGTGCCCAGCGGGATAGTGCTTTCCAGGTGATGCTTCGAGAAGTCGCGCTTGTGCACCGTCTGGCGGAAACTGCGTTGCAACTCCTCGTCGCTCATCTGATGGCTCTGGGCCATTGCACCAAAGGCAACAAACGCCGACGCCAGCAAAACCAGTGGCTTCTTCATGTATCCCGATTAACCCTTACCTTAAAGCTTATACCTTAAAGCTTTTAGTTTCTTTTCTTCAGGCTCAGAATCTCGCGGGCCTCGTCGCTGGTGGCGATGGGACGGCCCAGCATCTTGGCCATGCGGACCACCTTGTCCACCAGTTCGCCGTTGCTCTTGGCCAGCACGCCGCGCTCCAGGTACAGGTTGTCCTCGAAACCTACGCGCACATTGCCGCCCATCACAATGGCGGGGGCTGCCAGCGTGAAAGCGTTGCGGCCGATGCCCGTGGCCGTCCACGTGCTGCCCATCGGGATGTTCTTCACCATCCACACCAGGTTGTCCACCGTGGCGCTGGTGCAACCCAGCACGCCCAGCACAAAGTTGAACTGCATCGGCACCAGCGGCAGCGGATTGCCGTCGGGACCGTTCACGCCGAAGGCGCTGGGCACCTGACCCTTCTTGGCCATGTGCACGATGGTCTCCAGGTGACCCATCTCGAAGCACTCGTATTCGGGCTTGATGCCCTTCTCAATCATTCTCTTGCCGAAGGCACGCATCGTCGGCATCGTGTTGTCGAAGATGTCGTCGCCGAAGTTGCACGTGCCGCAGTCGAGCGTGGCCATCTCGGGGATGGGGGTGGTGTTCGTGCTGTCCAGACGCTCGTCCGGGGTCATGCCAACGGCACCGCCGGTGCTGGGAATCAGGATCACGTTCGGGCACTCCTTCAGGATGGCCTCGGTGCACTCCTGGAAACGCTTGTGGTTCTGCGTGGGGGTACCGTCGTCCTCGCGCACATGCAGGTGCACAATCGCCGCGCCGGCGTCCACGGCGCTCTTCGCCTCGCGCACAATCTCCTCTACCGTGTAGGGCACATTCGGGTTCTGTTCTTTCGTGACTTCTGCGCCGCAGATAGCGGCAGTGATAATCAGTTTATCCATTTTCTAAAGTATTTTTTTTATTGTTGATTCAAAATTTTCAATTCTCGATTTTCATCCTCTGCCACCCGTCCTTGTACCTTCCGCCGGCAATACCGCTCACCTCCTGCCACTTGTTCTGCAGCGCGCTCTCCTTGTTCAGGCGGCGCGCCACCTCCTCGTAAATATCCTGGTAGTCCAGCAGGAAAATATGGTCCTTCTGGTCCTTCATCTCCTTCAGCAGGAAGTAGGTCAGAAAACCGTGCTCGAAGCGGTCGAAAGCGAAAGCCGTCTTGTCGTACTCCGCCGCCAGCAGCACCACCGCGTCGCTCCGCAGCGACGCCTTCCTCCGCTTCTTCTTCTCCTCCTTCTTGCGCTCCGCACGCACCATCGGCTTCCCGTCGCGACCCTTGCCGTCGAACGAGGCGTCGATCACCACCGTCAGGTTCTTCACAGGGTAACTCTTGCTGTTCAGGGCATTGCACAACGCGTCGATCGACAGGCACTGCTCCGCCAGCCTCCGCGTCTCCTTCTTGCTCAGCACAATGTCATAGTCGACCGTGTCGGCCGCACCCTTCTTCTTCTTGCATCCAAAGAGCTTGCATCCGCCACCTCCCGGCTGCAGCGCGTCGATCTCCTCCGTATTGATGCCGTTCGGCAGCAGGTAGGCCGCACCGTCGAGATCTGTGAACCCGTGCCCCGCATAGTAGATGATGAACTCCGCCGTCGGCACCGCCTGCTCGCCGCCCTTGCCCGCAACGGCCTGCGCCAGGTCCTGCAGCCAGTGCAGGCCCTCCTGCTCAATGTCAGCCCTCGTCGCGTCGGACAGCAGCTTCACCTGGCGCTCCGGCACACCCAGCGCACTCACACAGTACTGGCGCACCTTCTCTCCGTCGTTCCCCGCATACGGCACATCCGGAATCAGCGCCGCATCGTAATGCTCGTTGGCGATAATCAGCACATAAGTGTTCGGACTGCGATGCGTCGTCACCGGAATATTGAAATCCACATAGTCGTCCTGCATCCTCTGCCTCTGCATCCGCTCCACCGTCTCGCGGAACACATCGTTCACCCGGATCTCGATACTCGAGCGGCGGTAGTAGTGCGTATTGATGGAGTCTTTGAACGACTGTGTGATATAGCGGTAATTGTTGTTCGTCTGCCTCAGGGCGGCAACGTTTGCCTCCAGGAACGCGCGGACGCTCTGCGCGCGCAGGTACGCCAGCTGGCAGTTGTTCGTAATGCCCGTCGTCCGGTCCACCGAAATGCGCAGCCGCTCCCCGTTGAACACCACAGGGCAGTAGCGGAAGTCGCCGTAGCGGCCGTCGTACTCAATCCTGTTTGTGAACTCCGTCCCGTCCGCCGAGGAGGAAATCGTGATCTCCACCTCCTTGCCCGGCTCCATCACATCCGCCAGCGTATGCTGCAGGAACGTCTGCGTCAGGCGGCAGATAGCACGGCACGAATTCGACGAGTCCACATCGTACGTCCCCAGCGGGTAATCGTCCGTGTAGCCCTCGATATGCTTGCAATTGTAGCTCAGCCGGTACACCAGGTCCAGCCGCATCCGGCCGTCCTCGTAGAACGTGTCAATCAAGTCCGCAACAACCGAGATAAAACTCTCGTCGTACAGTTTCTCCTCGTTCGGCAGCCCCGACAGCGTCTGCTCCGCAAAACGCTGCATATCGCGCTGCCTCTTCACCATCACCTCCGTCAGCGAATCCCGGATCTCGTTCTGGTATCGGCGGTTCAACAACCGCTCGCCCGTCTGACCCAACGCCGGCACCGCAACCAGCGCCATCAAAGACAAGAGTACTATCTTTTTCATTCTGTATCTGTTTATATTTTTTATTGTCGCTTTAATACTCTGTAACTCTACGACTCTACCACTCTACGACTCTACCACATTAAAATGCAAAAATACAAAACTCCTTCCACATGGCCAAATTTTTTTTTCATCGCTCCCAACTCCCCACTAAACACTTAACACCAACCACTCCCCACTCATAACTCATAACTCTTAACTCATAACTCTTAACTCCCCCCGTGAGGGGTCAAATTCGGCCCTTCTCATATAGTTCCTATATACTTCTCATATACTTCTTATATCACCTATATAAGAAGTATATGAGAAGTATATGAGAACGATATAAGAACGATATAAGAAATGTCGAATTATGTACCTCTTCGACCCCTCTCGGACCCCCGCCTGCCAGGAGACGCGGCATGCCGCGTCTCTACATTGGGGGACAAAAAAAAAGGAGCCCTTGCGGGCTCCCACA
>Ga0326511_10002254_pt1 | contig 15743 bp, 26 predicted proteins | sample 0_2496_0518_D_FD_203701 | JGI IMG/M metagenome (GOLD analysis project Ga0326511, IMG submission 203701) | Bovine rumen microbial communities from UC Davis, California, United States - 0_2496_0518 | ecosystem: Host-associated > Mammals > Digestive system > Stomach > Rumen | place: USA...
TAGCATGCTGTTCCAGTAAAATGTTTTCCAACAATGTACTGATAATAAGATGCAGGGTCAGTATTCTTCCATGTAACAATCACAGGTCTTATATTCTCAGGCAACCTCTCACTGCAAGGAATCCACCGCCCCGTCTTGCGCTCTGGCTGTGCGGAGGGCAAATTGACAAGTGTTGCTATTGCCATGTCCAACTCATCTACTCTGCTTTTTTCTGCATAAGACAATTTTGAAAATGTATCTGGCGTGTTATCGCAAAACAACGCCCTGTGTTCTTTCAGCGCATCAATCGCCGCCTGTCTGCTGATTAAATCATTCATCCTGTTCACCCCCATTGCTCTGCCATTGCTTTTGCTATGCCGGGGAAGGTCTTTGCTCTGTTGCCCTGACGCTCTTTGCCTCCGTGATTAAACCAATTCCCCGAGATCTTTGTACTTTGACATTGTTCTTTTGGTATAGGGTCTGTCGGCGTCAGTTTCGGCAGCCCTTTCAGCCATAAGCAAGTTTTCTTCTGCAACGGATGCCCGAACATATACGGCTGAATGATTTGGTCATATTTCGGTAATCCGTATACCGTGGACGGGATCGGATTTTCTACCGCTATGCAGTCGCAGTCAGCGTACCAAAAGCGTAAAAAGAAATGCGTCGCCTCGATACCCTTACGCAGCCGTTCTTCGTTTAAAATTCCTTTACCGTTAGGATATAGGAATCTGACGCCCGCGTTGCTTATGTATGTACATGGCGGGTGTGCAATAAGTAAATCCCATTTTCCCTCTATCGTGTGTTTCGTTCCGTCCATCGTCTTGAAGGTGCAATCCCCATTCACGAGCGGAACCGCGTCCCCTAATATATGCCACTCCGGGTGTTCGCCGCTACACTCCAGAATGTCACAGCTATATGCCTCATGCCCACGCTCTCGGAATGCAATGCAGACACGCTGCGATTCTTCACAAGCAATTAAAACTTTCATTTTGCCACCTCTTTTGTATTTTCAAGTGCATCAAGCGCCGCCTGTCTGCTGATTAAATCATCCATCCTGTCACCCCCATTGTTCTGCCATTGCTTTTGCTATCCCTGGGAATGTTTTACTTCTGGCAAACCCGCCGTTTACTGCTGTATCTTCCCAGACTTTTGCTTTCCCATTCTTGTATGTTCCGAATAATTCATGATTATTTGGACGCTCTCCTGTGTATGTCGGTTCTAATGGTTTTAAGCCTTTAAGCCATAAGCAGGTCTTTTTGGTGACAAAGTTTTCCGTATCTGTTTTCCCATCAGAAAACATATATGGGTCTATAGACTGGTCTGCTTTTCTATAACAGGTATTCATTACGCCGACAGGGTTCTCAATGGCTATTTTTTCGCAATTTGCGTTTACAAAATCCATAAAGAATGCCATTGCTTCAATTCTGTTCAGCGTCCTTGCATTTATCCAATTTATAGGTGTCATTCTTACGCTGTGACTTCTTGTTGCCGCATTGGATAAATATGTGCAAGGTGGGTGTGCTATTATCATGTCCCATTGATTGACATAGAACTTTTCACCTGTTTGCAATCTCATCATTCCACCATTTATAACGGCTCTTGCATCCATGAGAATATGCCACTTCGGTACCCCCCCCGAACATTTCTGAATATCACAGCTATACGCCTCATGTCCTCGCTCACGAAAAGCCTTGCAAATGCGCTGTGATTCTTCACAAGCAATTAAAACTTTCATCTTGCCACCTCTTTTGTATTTTCAAGCGTATCAATCGCCGCCTGTCTGCTGATTAAATCATCCATTGTTATCACCTCTTTCCAACTCTGCAAGAATCCGATTCATTTCTTCATCGTCATATACGATGTGCCACCTTTTCTGTACTTGCTTTAGATGCTCAATTTGTCCGTCAGATAAAAGATAGATGTGGTCTGCTACAACTCTTGCCCTTTTGCTTCTGTCTGGATGGGCATTGCCACTAAATCTGCATTGGCACATATCAAACGGATAATCACATATCGGACAGTTCTTTTTTTTCATTCATCATCACCGCCTTTGAATGGTGTGTCTGTTACCCACTCTGCAACTTCTTCGTCTGTTGCTACTCTGATACGGATCTCATCAAATACTGGTTTTGCCTTTGTCAGATATGACCACACGTTAAACGCAACGACATCTGTATTCTGTATAGTCAATACTTGTTCCTCTCCGTCCTTGTAAGCGGTCATCATAAACCAATCTTTGTTCTCGTCAAATGCTCTCTCAATATCTGTCTTTTCTATTCTATTTGTAATCATTCGTTATCTCCTTCCTATGGCAATCGCCAATCAAGTTCAAAGCGCACTTGTGCGAACTCTTCATCAATTCTCTTCTGCGCTAACTTATAATACTCTTCATCAATTTCAAATCCGACATAATCAAATCCCAAGTCATGGCATGCGATAAGACTTGACGCACTTCCAACATGAGTATCAAGTATCTTGTCACCTTCCTTTGCATAATTGGTCAGTATCCATTTATACAGTGCGACAGGCTTCTGTGTCGGATGAATGCGATGTTCTTTCCCATCCGCAATAAACCCCATCAACTTATGCGTGAACTTATCTACTGCCCCATTGAATGATGTCCATGCCAGTTCACATTTGGAATAAGGATTATTGAATGCCACTTCACCCACCTTATCCCATACGATCCACTTTGTTCCTGAACGCAGGTGTGATGTCATGTACTGCCCCCCCCACACGATTTGATCGCATGATACCCTGCGCAGTTCCTTGAAGTACTCTTCTGTTGGAATGTTCGCATCCCATTGTGAAGTGTAGTGTCTTGCATTGCCGATGCCGAAACCGCCTGTTCCTTTATCTGCTCCGATTCCATAAGGCGGATCAACTATCGCAAGGTCAAAATACTTATCTGGAAACTCTTTCATTCCATCCATGCAGTCCATGTTATAAAATCCAAAATCTAACATCTCACTTATAAACACCTCCATATCACTAACGAAATCACCACCATAGCAGCGATAAACGTAACGAATGCAGCGACACTCAATACACTGCCGTATATGTTGCTTGCGCGGATGCTCATGTGATAGTCAAGCGGCACCCGAGCAATGCCGGCGACGAATAAAATAATTATCCACGTCAACGCTATTTTAACGAAAAGCATCATAACCTCCCTAATCGGTTCATATCTGACAGTATCTCAGTAAGTCCAATCCACTCAGAGCCATCCATTTTAGCGTGTTCTCCTATGTAGTCTATCGCTCTGAGCATGACCTCCTCGTTATGTCTGAAAAGGTCAACGGCGATCAAGAGCTCCTTGTTCTGAGCTACTGTACTCTCATAATTCTTATAATTAAATACTGTTGGTTTCATCTTGTGCCTCCATGAAGCGGTCAATTTTCCGTTTGATAGCAGATTTGTCGTACCCAAGCTCTATGCCTATCTCCTCCAGAGTAAGCCCCAGAGAATAGCGGTAGCGGATTATAGCCCGCATCTCCGCGTCTGGTATCGTGTCTATGTAGTATTCAAGCTCGGCGATCTTTGTCTCAACGTCGTATGCTTTCGCCCTGAGCTTTTCCCTCAGCGGGTCCGCTATACCCTCAACCTTGTAATGTACCTCGGTATAAGGGAACTCAGGGAGCGAACCTTTAACGACGTCACTTTGTAACTTCTCCTTGCCCGCTCGTTTCATTATCTGCCTTTTGAGTGCCTTTAGTTCTTTCTTCAAAGCATTTATCTGTTCAAGCTCTGACTTGTTCATTGTATCCCCTCAAGACTTATACAGCCCTCTTCGATATCTTCCAGCTCTCTCTCTGATATTATCTCTACCGCTTCAAGCGTGTCCGGGTCATAATAGAGCTTATGCCCCTCAAGTCTTTTATCGAGTGCGAACATCCCCATTTTAGCGAACGCTTCTTTATAGCCCTCGCTTCTTGCTCTGTTAATGCGTAACTGCATATTGTCGAGCGCATCCTGGCAAGCGTCAGCCGCCGCTCCGTACTTCGCCGCTAACTCTTGTTCGAGTTTGATAGCGTGTTCTACCGGGTCGCCGCCCAGCTCTCTCAGCTCCTTGTTGTTCCTTTCAAGACTATCCGCCAGTAGGTTCAAATGCTGGCACTCTTCTTTTAGTTTCTCGTTCTGAGCCGTCAGCTCCTCTATTTTCTCTATGAGCTTCTTTCTGTCGGTAAAGATGTTCATTTGTTTCCTCCTAAAAACTCGACTCTATCAGCGATAACATCAGTCGTGTAATAGGTGCGTCCGTCCTTTTCGTATGAGCCTGTTACGATCTTGCCGGTCACTGCCACTTTAGACCCCTTTGCCAGATACCTCTCGCAGTTCTCCGCAGACTTGCCGAATACAGTCACCGGGATAAAGTACGTTTTCTGCTTGTCTCCGTAGCCGTCGTTTATGGCTACCGTCAGCCGGCATACTGCTAAAGGTTCGTTGCCCGCCTTATAATTTACTTCCGGGTCTTTTGTGATATTCCCTATGCCGTTCCAGATATTCACTCAGTACACTCCTTTCTCTATCTGACTAAGTACATAATCAGATTTCTTTTTAATTTCCTCGGGTTTAAAAGAATAATCATTCTTATCATTCTTTCCATTCTTACATTCTTGTATAGTGGTCACTTGTTGGTCACTTGTTGGTCGGTTGTTGGTCACTTGTTGGTCAGTTTGTTGGTCACTTTCTTGATACCTAACCCAGTTAAGTATTGAAATCAGTGAGCCTTGGCTTGTCGTTTGTTGGTCAATTTGGTGGTCGGATTTGAAGCTTTTTAAAATTCTTCTGACTTTGCTCTCGGAAACCTTTGTCGCGGATGCTATCTTTTTGCGTCCCGTTATGAGCTGCCCGGGCTGTAAGATTATCTTTTCACCGTCGAATACTGCCGGGTGCTGTTTGTGTGTAGCGTTGAGCAAGAGGTACACCCATACGGCGAAGTGCTCCGTATCTTTCATGACTATAGGATTGTCCAGTAATTTCCTATGAATTTTTACCCAGCCCTCCATGATTTGACTAACCTTTCTATTTCTCTATCCTCTAAAGTTTCTATATTGTATGATTTGGCCTGACCTACCACATAATCAACGAGCCTCTGCATCTGATCGTTAGTAAATATGCTTGAGCCATAATAGGCTCTGTACTGCGTCTTGCCCTCCCTGGTATCCGCATAGTGAGCAACGAACCAGCCAACGTGGCCATCTGCGAAAGCCTCGCAGAACTTACCGAAATCCTCAGTATTTACCTCACCGTCAAACCAGTTATTGCAACCGGCATTTATTACAGCGTCCTTATATACGTCTATGTCGGAGCTTCTTACCTCCGGGTGTTCTGCTATGAGTCTGCATAATTGCCACATATACGCGTTAGCGTTCTTGCTCTTGCCCTCCGTCTGGAGTGTTATCCATGTCGGTTTACCATTGAATTTGGTTATTTCATCAAGCAGAGTAGAGTCGTAGAACTTCACCGCCAGACACTCCTTGCTCGCCACTACTGCGAGCTGTTTTACTTTCGTTTTCAGTTTCATAAAATCGCCGATTTGAGCCCCCTTTCTTTATAGGTGATATATTTAGTCGTCTAAGTAGTTTCGTCCGATAAGAGCCATAAATTCAGCCCTTGTATGGGTGCTTTCGTATACCCTCTGACACTCACGCTTTACTGCAAGGTCGAAAGCCTTGTCAAAGTGGATCCCCATATCACTCATATTGTGCAGCTCCGGGACGAGCCATATATAGAAGCCGTGTTCCTCTGATATCCGTCTGTTGGGCCCGCCATAGATATGATGCTTATGGAGTCCGTACTTCCGCCCTGTGATATAACATTGTTTCTTGTCTTGCAGTATGGATGTCATCGCTTCAGGTACCTCTTTACCACGTTGTTATATTGCTCGAAAGTCAATTCGCTCAGCGTGTTCACTTTGTTATACTTGACCACGATATCAGGGCTCATGCCATTATCAACGAGGGCTTGTACTAATTCTTTTGCCAGGTCCTCCCCGATCTGGGCCTCAAGGTTGTCCGCTCTGTTGAGTGCCTTGTTCATCTCGTCCGCAGATGCTATTGAGTCTACCGAACCGATACCCAGAAAGCCCAGCGCACGACCTACGGCGCTCGTCTCTGCGTTCTCAAGCATGGACGTTTTATTTATGTTTCTGTTTTTGTCGATATCCTCTTGAGCCGAGCCGGTAGCTAACGGCCTTGTCGCCTCAGCGTCCTTATACACCTCGCACTCATACACGCAATAGTCACCCGGGATATATGTAACTAACTTCGTTACGATGCACCCCTCCGGGTACAACTCTCTAAATCCTTGCACTCTGTCATTGACTTGTACGTAAGGCTTGCCCTTGATCGGTGTAGCCTTGAGCCGCTCGTTCACAGCCTTTAATTCTTCGTAATTCATTTAGAGCCTCCAGTATTTAGGCGAACCGAGCACACACTCGCCGTAGTCGATGCCGTCGCCGTCAAACTTCCAGAACGGGCACATATGAGTAACCCACTCGCTGACGTCATCCTCCTCGACTGTGAAACACTCTTCAATCTCGCAGTGTTCTTTGATCTCGGCAGCCATCTCTCTCAATAATGTGTCGTAATTCTTAATCATATTTGGCCTCATACCACTTACAGCCGTCACAAGCTCCGTTATGTTCCTCTGTGTACTTGCCGCAGTGTAAGCATATTTCGTTGATCGCGTCTAACAGTAAAACTTTATAGTCCATTGTCTACCCTCCTCCATAACGCTACATTGCGCTCCGTCAGATAGTCGTATGCTTTGCCGGGTGTGTATACGATGCCTTTTGCTTTCAGCTCCGTCAGTCTGGGCTTGACTGCGTTCAGGTCGCTAAAACCCAGCTTATAAGCTATCTGCCTTGCTGTAAGTTCTTCCCCGTCCAGAGCGTCCAGTATTAGCCTCTCGCGTCTGCTTGTCGGTGTCTTGATAAAGCTCTCGAGTCTCGTTTCTTCAGTAATCATGTCAGACCTCCTTAATAGATACCATCAATGTAATGGTTGCCAAGTCCCGCCATGATGACGAGCGTCAAAAGGATAACGAACGGCAGAGCGTTGTCTAAAAAGCTCCCTTTTCTGATTCTGTATCGTTTCATGATTACACCCCCACTGGCTCTATTTTGTTCTGGAGAAGCATTTTATAGAAATACTCACAAGCCCCATGCTCAAGGTGTGAGCGGCCAAGACTGGCATACTTACAAGAGGCGTACTTGACGCGTCCGTCTGTGACTGGTTCGTGAAGCGGGCAATTCTTACACAAGTATCTTATGCCCTCCATTGCGTAGATATCAGAGACCGACTCAATGACGCGCTCCTTTTCGGTGTAGGTTATGGCGCACCACCATGCGCCGTCATCGTACTGAATTGTGCCGGGTTCCGGCTCAAACTGAGCAAGCCGCTCTATCGTCTCGTTGAACGCTTGCTCAAAGAATTGCGCGTCTGTTTCTCTGACCATGCAGATTTTAGACTTATAAATAGTATCCATAGAAAAAAGCACTCCTTTCGCTGAAGTGCCTTAATTATTCCATATTCTGTAAGTACAGAAAATCATAATTTTGGGAATAATTAAAACACTTTTTTATAAACCCTAATTCTTTAGGGCTTTTCTCAATAACTGCGTCGTATAATTTGATAGTGTCCTATCTTCTTTGTAAGCGTTCTCTCTGAGCTGGTCTATCAGATCGAACGGCAGACAAAACGTAATTGTTTTTACTTTCCTCATAATTTGCCTCCTGAAAGTATTTTACACAAACATTTATTTATTGTCAATAACGGTTTAACAAACCTTAAGAAATAAAAAAAGGCGGTAAAAACTTACCGCCTTTAGAACCGCCCGGAGATTATGAGCAGCATAGTTATTATTATGTGGGAGGTACAATTAGAAACAAAAGAAAAAGCCCGGGCAGTCCTTTACTATTTAATCGTTCAGCTTCTTGGTAGGGAGATTGTAAAAGCGGTTTATCCTCGCGTCCATGTCTCCGTTCCAGCCGTTCGCCTTATATGCTTCTATGAGTATCTCCATTTCTTTCCTTTGCTCGGGTGTCGCATAACCCGCATCAAGCCGAGCCTCTAACCTGTCCGATAATATGGAGTAGCTCACCGCTCCGAGTGTCTGCTTGGCTACACTGTCGCGATTGAGCCACCACTGTATAAGAGCAAAAAGCCCGTTGCTCCCGAACACGATACCAACGATTGCTAATATCAATTCTGTTGCTGTCATACGATCACCCCCGTTTTAACGAGCCGCGCATGGTTCCACGTGATGAAGTACAGCTCGCCTTTATCAGAGAACGCGCACGACTCCAGCTCATCGCTCGTTATCTTGTATGAGCCTTTATAGTCTCCCGTCTGGGTGTACTTGTCTATGTAACTGATAGAACCTTTGACGTATGACCGGCAGACGTATATATAGCCCTTGTATGCGGCAATATCTTGCGGTGTTCCGTCACTCTTGACCTTGAACTTGCGAGCCACTTTCCAGCCTTTGAAAACGTACACGGTAGACCCCTTAGAGCCGTAAAAGGTGCCGTTATAGTAAGCTATCCCAGATACAGCCACCGGGAGCGATATGGTCTTGATGATCTTCATCGTGTCGGAGTTGATGACTTTTAGCTGCTTGGTGTTCTTCTTGCCGTAATAGGAACATACGTAAAATTTACCATCCGCATAAGTCGCCCCGTTTGCATGACCTAAGGACGCATAATTCACGACCTCGCCCGTCAAATCCTTGTCGGTGTAGCTCTTTACGGTCTGGCCTTTGCCGTCTCGGGTTGAGTAAAAGACGTATTTGAGCCCGCCTTTTATTGCTAAACTCTGTACGACCCTTGTAGTCATAAGCTCCAGCTCGTGCCCTTTGAGCGTGTCTATAATGGTTCGCCCGTTCTCTTTTATTGGAGCTTCAAAGACCTTTTTATTTATCCACTGTTGCAGAGCCTTGACGGAGTTTATACCAAATTCACCATCTGCCGCCGCTCCGATTAGCTTTTGAACCGCCTTTGATGTGCCCTTACACCATGCACCGTCTGGAGTGCACCCCGCAAGCCTTTGCAGAGCCTTGACTGTTGAGAGCCCTAAAATGCCGTCCTCTGACACTCCGAGAGCCCTCTGGAGTAAATATATAGACTTGTAGCCGAAAGCCCCGTCAATCGTCAGTTTTTGCCCTCTGTCAACGTCTGGCGCTTTATAGTGCGGTCTGTAAATCGCTTGTACGGAGCTTGTCGCCCTCGTCTTGTTCGCCACTATTCCGCCCGAGGTGTTGCCCTCTGTCGTGTAGATCTCCGCCGTGCTCTTACGCTCGCTTACAAATCCGATATGGTTCGGGTTTCCGTTTGGCTCCCAGTCAAAAAATATTACATCCCCCGGCATAGCCAGGTACGGAGGGAGCTGAGCCAGGTTGACCCGGCACCACGCAATGGAGTGCGGGCAGTAAGTCTCTTTTGCTCCGTTGCAGTATAGCTTTTTTAGTCCCGCCTTATAAAAGCAGAGGCTCACGAACGCATCGCACCAGCTCGCACCTTTAGGAAGTCCGCAATACTCCCGAGCGTCCGCTCCGCTGGTACCCAGATAGCTCAGGGCGATGCTAAGTACTTTTTTATTCTGGTTCATCTGTCTCCTCCGGGTGCGTGTAGTCCTTTATCTCCTTTAACTGTCGGGTGTGCTTCGTGCCGATTTCACCCTCCAGCGTATAGTCGTTATTGTAGTACGTGACACAAGCCACTATAACGAAATTGAGCACTACCGAACTGATCTTATATGCAAGGTTCAGCTTCGGATTGTTAAACTCCGTTATATCTGTAGCCATCAGCGCCGTGTTCAGCGATGTAGCGATCGCCAGTATAGTTCTTAATTTTGTCCCTTTGTTCATGTCTTAACCCTCTTAAATGTACTTTATGCCGACTATCTTCGTCGGTATTGCGTAAGTGTTGTTACTGTTGGCGTTATAATAAGCCGCGGAAAAAACGACGTTGTTAGCATTTACCTCAGCTGTACGTCCGCCGGTTCTGTTGTATTGTTGTCCTTGCACACTTAAAGGCAATGAGTTACCGACCTCACCTTTTATGAAATACACCCGAGTATCGCTTGTTGAGTGCCTATAGTAGATCTCTACTGCGTCATACTCGCCCTCGTATCCATTCAGCGAAATCGTGCGAGCTGGGAAGTTTGCCGTCGGTGTGTCGTTCGTCCACATTTCCAGACGAGCCTCAGCGTACCAGAGCCCATTCGTTAAAATCTTGCCCGCTATAGATACCTCGGGGGTCGGTGTGCTCTTTTCATACTTGACCGAATAGAGCACGATCGGCAGCGTGCCGGCTGTTACATATACCCTCTCGTTTGTGCTGTCGTACCAAACAGTTGTTGTTGAGCCGGAGACTGTGACGCTCTGAGTTGAGCTTGTCCCGTCTACAAAGTCCAGTTCGCTCGCTGTCGTGCCGGTGTAGATCGTGACTGTGAACGCATCACCCGCGCTCATTTGCGCCCGTGTAAGAACTAACCCCTTTGTCTGGCGCGCCTCTATGTCCTCGCCTACGTAGATAACCACTGTAGACGTTGACGTAGCACCCGAGACCGTGGAGACTTTGAAAGCCTCCGCTCCGTCTGGAGTTGTCAGTATAGTCTCGTCAATCCCGTATATAGCGCGCGGTGTCAGCCCTTGCCGGAACACTTGAGCATCGGACTGCATGAGCACATTCATACCCCCGTTTTCTGGGTCTGCTATAAAGTCCGCATCCGGGATCCGCGTTATATGCAAGCCCGCGCCCGCGCCGGTATCGGTCTGTGTATTCCAGACGTATTGCTCAACGTCTCCGCCCGCGTCAATTTTCTTTAAGATTCTTTTACTTCGTGCTATCTCAGTCATTAGTAACTAACCTCACTTCATAACCAGCAACGTCGTTTACCTCTTCGTTTATCAGAGTCAGAGTAAATCCGTCGTTGCTTATAACGTGCGTCGTGGTCGTGGATATCCTTACATCGTCCTTATACCACTCAAGCTCAACGTCGTCTCCGAACACGTTAATAAGATCGGTATAGTTCGTGATGACGTTATCCGAGTAAGTGATGACCACGCTTATAACAGTATTCACAAGCGAACTTGTAAACGTGTCGCCCTCGCTTGATGTCAGCTTGATATCAGTTGTTGCGAGTTGTCTCTTTCTCAGCTCGTCCGCCATCTTTGAAAGTCTTTCACTGATGCCCGATGTCTGGCGGACAAACTCGCCAAGCTCCGCTTGTACTGTGTTCTGCAAGACTGACGTTTCCAGCTTCAGCACCCGAGAGCTAAGATATATCTCGTCGGAGTCGTCTACGATGTTGATGTAGTCCCCTACCCTCACCTCTGGCAGCCTGTTGAACTCTACTTCATAGGTGAAAAGGATATCTTTGACCTTGCGAAGTTCAGCTACAGCTTGAGAAAAGAGCGTCCTTTTGTTGTCCGAGTCATACTGGTAAGGTCTGACCAGTACCCCGTCTGTATCAAGTACGCTCTTCCAGTTTGATATCGCACTCTTACATATAACGTAGGGGCCTTGTATCTGATAGTCGTCAGTTTCCACTGCCGGGCTGTGTGTTGTAGTGCCGTCGCTCGAATAGTCCGCGCCCTGAAGCGTTACCGCCTTGTTTGAGGCTTTCGCCTGGCCTTTAACGTCAAGGGCTGTAGCAAGCTCTTCTATGCTTTGTTTTTCCGTGATAGAGGTAATCTCCCTATTTAAGTAGAAAACACGCTCAGGGGCTTTATTTCCGCGTTTCTCGTAGATGTCAATATACTTTGCTGTGACGTTCAGCCCCTCTATGTCGTAAGAGTACGCTATTTCACAGCCGAACGAGCCCGCAATAGATAAGAGTCTTTCGGTCAGTGTGCTCTCGCTTTCAAATTCCAGCGTTAGAGTGCTGTCTGGTGCTTCGTTGAGCCCTATAGCCCAGTCGCTCGCGTAGTCTGTCAGATACTTATTGACGTACCACTCCATATCATGCGCCGCCGGTGCTTTATAGGCCGGCACCTGGATATTCAAAAGGTCAAGCCCCGCGTCCTCAGCGTAGAGCGTCAGCGTCTTGTTGTCGCTGTTAAGTTCCGTTTCTATGATGGTATAAAACTCGTTTTCATCCTCTGACGACCTCAAAAGATAATTGCCGGGCGCACAGTCAAAGCGTAGTTGCTCGCGACTGCCCGCGATGATGGTACAGCTAAATGTCTTTGTGCCGGTCTCAAGCGAGTCCGTCTTGCTGTCGTCAATAATGCGTAAGCCCTCTCTCAGATGAGTAGAAGCCGCCGCTAATATGCTAAGCTGTCTGTCTGCTACATATACGATCATAGCCATACCCTCTTATAAACAAGCGTCGCCTCTGGCGATGTTGTAGTCCAATCGGAAAAGTCTATCTCTATAGCGTTCGTACCGGGCTCAAGCGTGAACGTCTCCCAGTCGTTTCCTAACGCTCCGATAGTCTGTGCGTTGTTCTCGCTGTCTCCGCTGTCAAGGTATACGCTCGCGTCTTTTGTGTCTATCGTCAGAACGTCGCCCGGCATAAATAAGTTAGGTACATCCTCGACTGCTTTATAACTCATACGCTTAAGTGAGCAATTATAAACGCAGTTTGTACCCATTGCCGTTTTAGTTCCCTTTTTGCCGAAATAGAATACTATCTCATTAGCTATCAGAGTTCCGTCTGATAACTGCAACGTCACATTTTTGCCCGCTATGCTGAATTTGACAGCGCTGCCCTCTTTCGTGATCGTTGACGTGCCAACCTTTGAGCACTTGACCGTATATGTCTTTGAGTTTGCGTCTGTCAGTACTGTCAGCTTCGTTTTAGTATCCTTTGTGGTCTTTACAAGGTTGACCCCGCCTAAAAGCGTCCTTGTGCCGTTGTTGTTGTTATAAATGAGGCACTGGAAACAGCCGAATTGCTTTTTGGTCGCTGCGAATTTCTGTTTGAAACTAAATACCCAGTTTGTAGCGTCCGTCGCATCCGTCAAGGTTTTAGCGACTGTCGGGCCGTGAAAGTCCGAGCCGGAGCCATAGGCCGACGCATAAACGTACTTGTTTGACGCATTCACCGCAGCGGTGCCGTCTATGGCATACTCCGAGCCCAGCGTCGCCCCGCCGTTTGGTGTCCAATCCGCTATACTGGTAAACGTCTTATTGAGCGGATTTGTCGCCGGGTGTTCTACGTTCCCTAAATTCTTCTCTTCCGGGTCTCCGAATTGTAATACCGCCCCGCTCTGAGTCGCAAGCCCAACATAGCCGCACTGTGAAATATCGGTATTATTGCCGTTTGCGTCCAGTGTAAGCGGAAACTCTACGATAAACTTAGGATACGATTTATAAGTGCCGCCATAATTTACGTTGAAAACTCCGTCTGTAGGTGTCTCCGTATAATCGGCTACGGAGTACTTGAACGGGTCAACGCATAAAATCTTGAATGTACCACTCTCAGCCGTTACCATGTGCTCAAGGTCTAAATCCGCTATTATAGTTCCCGTGAGGTATTTGTCGGGCTCTCCGTTAAATATGATCTGCGCGTTCTCTTTGTTCAGCGCACCCATTAGCTGTAAGAACCTTGCGCGCTTTTGCTCCCAGTTCAGCCCCCTCAAGATAAACTCCACATTGATCTCACGAGTGGGGTATCTGGTTGACTGTATGACAGCTCCGTCAACTCCGTTAGTCTCTACCGTCTCTACGTCTTTTCCGATAAGCTCCCAGCCGGTCGCGTTTATCGTATGATACCCGTCCACGATATCCTCAAGATATGAGCCGTTTATCTTAAAGGCGCATGATGGTAATAGTCCTCTTTCTTTCATCGCTAACCTCCTACACTATGCCCGCAAGTCTCGCCTGTCGCTGTTGCAGTCTGTTGATAGCTGTATTCATATACGGCGCGGTGGTCTGGGCTACTACTTTGCCGTCTACCACTACGTATACGTCTGCGTTGCTCGTCTGGAGCGCACCCACTACAGCCGCCGCAAGTGCGTTATAATCAATTCCCATATTGGACGCTATAGCGTTTGCAAATGGTTGCATTGCTCTGCCGGACAGCGGAATGATACCTTCGCGCCCTGCCTCACCTGCACCTATCAGTGTAGGATTATCAAGTATCGCACCTTTAGCCTTCCATGATATTTTTAATCCCTTCGGGTATCTTATTGTTCCAAGTTTGCCGAAGTCCTTACTGCCCCACTTCAGGTCAAATTTTGGCAACTTGACACCCTTCAGAAGGTGTCCTATCTTGACAGGGAACAGTCCCTTGATGGTATCGATGACGCCCTGCACCTTTGCCTTCGCATTATTGATCGGCGTTATAAGCGCAGACCCGATGCGTGTGAAGATGCCCACAAGTGTGTTGAGCATGTTCGTCATCTTACCGATGACCGCAGTCGCCAGTGCCGTGAATGCGTTCAGCAGTAGTGTTATAAACGGCATAGCCGCCTGAATTGCCGGGCCCAGTATGTTACCGAGCGTGGCCGCTATGTTGGCGATCATCTGCGAGGCTACAGTAATAAGCGGGCCGAGTGCTTGCATGATAGGCATGACCGCGGTCATCAAAGTACTGCCCAGCTCCGTCATCGCAGTTCTGAAGCTCTCTGAGTTTTGCCACATAGCAATAAAGGCGGAGGCTATAAGCCCTATCGGGCCAAGCAGCCGCAAAAAGCCGCCGCCCATCCCTCCGAGTTTAGACAGCCCCGGTATTATTTTCTGTAAGGTCGGCGCTATCCTTGCGAACCCCGAAGCGAGGTTACCGATGGCACCCGCCACACTGCCGAAGAAAATAAGCAAAGGACCCGCCGCCGTAGCGATCGCGCCGAAGCCCACAGCGAGCTTGATAGCGAACGGGCTCATATTAGCGATCTTGTCCGCTATGTTAGCGATAACCTCGTCAAGTGAGTCCAGATTCCCGCCGAGTGCCGTAGCGATCGCCCCGCCTATCTTATAAAATGCGAGTGTGCCTACGGCTTTCATATAGTCGATTTTGTCGTTGACAGCGTTCATCTTGTCGAGCGTGTCCTGGTCTAATATCAGCCCAAGCTCTTCAAAACGAGCGCCATATTCTCTCAGCGTGTCCACATTGCCCGCTAACGGCATGAGCGCTTGGTATGCTCTCTGTCCGAATACCTCTTGCATAGCCGCCGCTCGTTCGGTGTCGTTGGATATGTTACCCATAGCGTCCATGAAGTCGTAGAATACGCTCTCGGATGACCTCATGGAGCCGTCAGCGTTCTTTACATTGATGCCGTACTTGTCGAACGCATCAGAACCCTCGCTCATGGCTTTTACGATTTTGCCCTGAGCTTTTGCCATGTCCTCGGTGGATACGTCCACGATGTCGGATGTCGCCGCGAATTTCTGCAAACTTGCAGTTGCTACACCCGTCTGAGCCGCCAGAGTATTCAGGTCATCCGCGTGTACCGCCGCCTTATACCCAAGCGCACCCAGCGCCGCGGTCGCCATACCGCTATACATGGAGAACGACCTCATAGCGTTGCCCGCATTCGTCAGCTTGCTCCCGAGGTTCGTCAGAGACGCGCCCACTTTCCCGATAGTGGTCTGCGATGCCTTGAACATCGCTAAATCACGTTGTAACTTTTTCGTTTCAGCGTCCGCCGCTATGATTTCACGCTCTAAGCGCCTTATCTGGTCGGCGGGTGCGTTGTTCGCCTTTAGTCTCGCAAGCTCCGCCCGAAGCTGTGAAGCCTTGGCCCTGGACTCGGTGACAGCCGACTCCATGAGCTTGAATTTCTGACGGATAAGCTCCACGTTTTTCGGGTTC
>Ga0326511_10002259_pt1 | contig 15714 bp, 17 predicted proteins | sample 0_2496_0518_D_FD_203701 | JGI IMG/M metagenome (GOLD analysis project Ga0326511, IMG submission 203701) | Bovine rumen microbial communities from UC Davis, California, United States - 0_2496_0518 | ecosystem: Host-associated > Mammals > Digestive system > Stomach > Rumen | place: USA...
AACATACCTTCAAAAAACTATCAGAAATGGCATGAAAACGCACTTTTTCCGCTTATTTTTCAGCGAAATTCTCAAAAAATTGCAAAATCTTTGAATTGTCCGTTGCGGATTGAAATAACTCTTACTCATGGAGATTTAAGGCGCAGGGACGGTGATAACGGTGAATCTTCAATATTGGATACCCTGAAGGATGCCAAAATAATCGAGGATGATTGCTGGCAGATATGCAGGAAAGTATCTGTTGAGAATCTTTTCGAGAAGGGAAAACCCTCTGCAACAATCAGAATCATTGAATACTAAAAATGACTGTATAGTCATGGACAAAGGAATTCTTTTTTACAATTTGGTTGAGATTATCGTTTTTTTTATTCCGGTGGGTGCTCTCATCTGGAAAGCTGCAAAACAGTCTGGAAGGCTTGAAGAGCTTGAGAAAGATTTGAACGGACTTGGAAAGAAAGTCGAGGGAATCAGCGAAACCAACAAACATGCGATTGATGAAATCAGCAAGAACATAACGTCTCTGACAATCTCAATCTCAAACATCACCACAAGCCTTGAATACATCAAAAAATCAATTGACGAGGTAAAAAAATGAAAAACCCACAGACACGCGCGGAGATGATTGGGAAATATGGCTGCCTTGCCATGTGTTACCTTTATTGCGTTGGAGTCGCCCCGGAGAGTGAGGGCGAGATGATCAAGCACGTCTCAACGGCAATGGATAAGGGCCTGCTTGATGAAGAGTGCACGGTTCTGAACGCATCAAAACTGCTTGAGCATTTCACTGGGAAAAAGTTCACCGTCACGAAAAAAACAATCTCGGACATCAAGAATATCCAGGAAGCGACTCCGGTCCGTTACACATACAACGGCAAGGGGCACTGGGTTGTCGTCGAGAACGGAAAGATTGTCTTCAACTCAATCGCAAATTCCGTCTGCGTCAAATACGGAAAGCCTGACTCCGCAAGGGTTATTTCACTCAGATAAAAAAGGATTGTACCTGTATGAAGATTTTAGGTTTGGAATTAAGAAAAGCTCCGCCAGTTACGGTGAAGAATGACACGAAGGACGTTCCGGTTAACAAAAGCGACTACGGCAATATTTTCGTTTTCTCGCCTTATATGAGTGTTGGTGAGATGCTGGCAAACACAACCCTCGCAAGCTGCGTCTACATCATCGCTGATGCGGTCGCCTCGCTTTCATTCGTCGTTTACCGCAACAAGGACGACAGTCGGGAGCGTGCCACCGATATGCCTCTTTACAGGCTTTTTGCCCGCCGCCCGAACGAGAACGACACTCCCTTTATTTTCAAGAAAAAGATTCTCCTTCATCTCCTTCTGAAGGGCAACGCTTTTATTTTCATTGAGCGAGACAGGAACTTCCAGCCGACCGCCCTTTATACGCTTGCCCCTTCATCAGTGGAAATCAAGAAAACGGACGAGGGAGAAGTCTATTATTTGTACCATTCGGCGGGGAAAACGTACAAATACAACCGCGACACAATCCTTCATATTCCCGCAATCCGTTATGACAGGCTCCGGGGATTCTCTCCGATTGAGTACGCCACACACTCCGCAAAAACAGGGCTGGAGCTTGACGAATACACCTACAACTATTTTGACGGCGGAATCCATTCAAAAATCATGCTCACAGTCCCGAAGGAAGTCCAGAACTGGACGAAAGCAGATTCCGATCAGCTCATTGCCCGCTTTCTTGAGACTTACGGCGGAAAGGAAAATGCAAACAAACCTCTGATCCTTAACAAAGGTCTTACGGGGCAGCCGTTGAACCTCGCGGGGAACGGAGACAGCCAGCTTGTGGAGCTCCGCGCCTTCTCGGAGAAGGAAATCGCAAAAATCTACCGCGTACCTCTTTTCATGCTCGGCAAGGATTCGGCGAAGTTCACGAACATGGAGCAGATGAACACATTCTTCCTTCAGCAGACTTTGACTCCGTGGCTCGTGCTTCTCAATCAGTATTTTTCAACGCTCATTCCTTCCTGGATGCAGGACGACTACTATGCGGAATTTGATCCGAACACGATCCTGAGGGCGGACGCTAACACAAGGTTCAACAACTACATCAAGGGATTCAACAACGGAATCTACACGCTCAATGAAATCCGAAAGATGGAGAATCTTCCTAAGATTGATGAGGATTTCGGAGACAAGCACTTCCTTCAGCTCAATATGTCCCCGATCAGTGACATCGAGAGCATGGAAGACAAGGAAAACGGGAAAAATCCTGATTCAGACAATCAGAATAAGAACAATAATAATGAAGGAAAAAATGATAATTCAGAATCAGAAAATGAAGATTCTGAATAAAAAATGACTGTATAGGCAGGAGAAAATAAGCATGGAGACAGAAATCGAGAAGCTCGCAAAAAAAATAAACGCTGGCCGTCAGTACCGCGCAATGACGCTGAAGCCGGTTGAAAAGACCGAATCTGAAAACAACGCCGAAGAATCTTTCATCGTTGAAGGCTATGCAACTACCTATAACGAGCGTTACACGCTCTTTGATTTTGACGAATACCGTTTTGAGGAACAGGTTGACCCGCACGCCTTCGATAAATGCGACATGAGCGACGTAATCATGCAGTTCGATCACACTGGCCGTGTATTCGCAAGGACCTCAAACAATACCCTCGGAATGATTTCTGACAATCATGGTCTTAAAATCCGTGCGGATTTGTCCTCTACGGCTTTGAGCCGTTCGATGCACGAGGACATCAAGGCGGGGCTTGTCACAAAGATGTCTTTCGGATTCGCCGTGCGCGGTGACAGAATCAAGAAGACACAGGACGAGAACGGAAAAAGAGTTTACATCCGTACAATTACGGACATAAGCAAATTATACGACGTTTCAGCCGTATCGTTACCTGCAAACGACGGCACGGAAATTTCAGCCAGAAGCTGGTGCGAGGGAGTCATCGCAGAGCTTGAAGCGGAGCGACTTAAGGCTGATGAATCTGAGAAACGTAAGAAAATGGAATCGGATGAACGCGAGCGAAAACTTGCGTTGCTCGAATTTGAATTGAACTAAAAAGAGGTTTTACCCTATGAACAAAAAGGAACAGCGCGCCAAACTTATAGCTGAACTCCGTGCGATGCACGAGCTCGCACAGAAAGAAAACCGCGCTTTTACAGACGATGAGAGCAAGGCTTTTGCTGAAAAAGAAGCAGAGGTCCGAAAACTTTCTCAGGAAATTGCAGCCGAAGAGCGTGAAGCTCTTCTCAAAGGCTTTACAACTGAGCTTCCAAAAACAGAAGGCGAAAGCCGCGGTGAAGTTTCAGACAAGATGAAGGAATTCCGCAATTACCTTCTCAACGGCGAAAAACGCGACATTTCAGTCGGTTCCGGCGGTGGCGCACTCTCTCCGCAGGAGTTTGTCGCTGAAATCATCAAGGGAGTGGAGAACGATTCTCCATTGTACGGCCTTGTCCGCAAATTCCCCCTCAGCGAGGCAAAATCTCTCGGCGCTCCTTACGAAGCCGCTGATGCAAGCGATGCCTCTTGGACGGCAGAAGTTCCTGTGTCTGACATCACTGCTGATGCAACACTCGCTTACTCTCTCCGTGAGCTTTCTCCGAACACTCTGGTTAAGCTCATCAAGATTTCTGACAAGCTCGTCAAAGTTTCTGCTCTCCCAATCGAACAGATTGTCAAAGAGAAAATCACAGAAAAACTTGTCGCGGCTTTCGAAAACGGAATCACCGTCGGTACAGGCTCTGGCCAGCCGCTCGGCGTTTTCACCGCATCTGCAAACGGCGTTCCAACATCACGCGATGTAACAACAGCCGGGGCAACACTTGCTTCAGACGACCTCATCAAGACAAAGATGAGCCTGAAACCTGCTTACCGCCGAAAGGCCCGCTGGGTAATGTCTACAGACATCCTCACAGACTGTCTGCTCTTGAAAGACAAGAACGACCAGTATTTGTGGCGGCCGGGCTTGCGTGACGGAGACCCGGACACATTGCTCGGACTTTCGGTTATCGAATCGGCTTACGCTCCATCAACAAAAACATCAGGCAGCTACATCGCCGTTCTCGGTGATTTCAGCTACTACTGGTGGGCTTATGTTGACGGAATCGAAATCAAGAATCTTGTCGAGCTCTTTGCCCTCAAGAATCAGCTTGGTTTCAAGGGCACTGCATACGCAGACGGCGCTCCGGTTCTCGCTGAGGCATTCTCACGCGTAAAAGTAGGAACATCAGAGTAGTTTGAATAAACATTCACGGGAAGGTGATTTTAACATCACTTTTCCGTGAGTTTTTAAGGAGTTGAAAATGGCAAAAACAAAGAAAGCTGAAATAAAAGAAGCCCTTGAAACAGGCGTTATTCATGACGCACCGGCACAGGCGGAAGAAACAACTGAGCAGACAACTACTGCACAGGCGGAAGAAACAACTGAGCAGACAACTACTGCACAGGCGGAAGAAACAAAAACAAAAAAAATTAAGATTCTGAAGGTTGTATGCCGTCCTGAAGGAACTTTCCTTCCAGGCAGAATCTATGAGATTGATTCCAAACTTGCTGACAAGCTGATCGCAAGTGGAAACGCAAAAGAGGAACAGTAAGAATGTCATATATCACGCCCGAAAACCTCAAGAAGTTCTCAGACAAATTCCCCTCGGATGAAACACTGCTGCAAAACTACTGTGATACAGCAGAGCAGATTATCGAGGAGTATTTGGGCTATTGCCCGGAACTGAAAAGCTATGAGACCGTAGAGCGTGGTATAGGCTCGATGTATTTCGCACTTGAGGCAAAGCCGATTGCTGAACTTACCGCAGTTTCGGCGGACTCATCTGAAATTGAACTGGCAAACATAAAAGTCATCAAGAATACGAATTACATTGCCTTTGACGACGGCTCGAAATTCCTTTGCGGCGTGAAATATTCCGTCTCATATAAGGCTGGATACGAAACGGTCCCAGCACAGATTGTGACAACCGGATTACAGATTGCCTCACTTCTTTGGGAAAGTTCGGGTGGAAACCTTGCAGTTACATCAACGAGTTTCGCCGATTCAGGAAGCCGCACATTCCAGAGCTTCAAGCCAGATCGCTTTCTTGACCAAATATCACTTTACAGGATGGCAAAGGTAGATTACTGATGGGTAAGACAGGACAGTTTCTTTCGGTAAAAGCGGATGTCTCCCGTGCACAAGTTGCCCTTGCGGGAACTTCAAAAAGCCTTGTTTCAATATCCCGGCAAACGCTCGGAATTATCGGAAAGGGTACTGTCAAAACGATTAAACGGGAAATAAAGGCTCTCACGGAGACACGCACAGGCGAGCTTCTAAAGGCCTACCGATACAAGGTAAGGAAAGACGGTACGCTGGCGAATGTCTTTCCAAAAGCATTGAACGGCGAAAAGTCAATTTTTCCAAAAGCCATGGCCCTGAGCTACGGCACAAAGAATGGAAGACTTAAAGCCCTGGGATTCGTTCAGAGTGGCGAGAAATATGCTGAGTCGGACGATTGCCAGTCTGATATCGATAAGATGATTCAAAAAGAACTTGATAAATACTGGAGATAGCATGGAAGAAATCTTCAATCACATAAAAAACTTCATTCTTTCTACTGTAAATGGTTACATTTCCGAAATGGCAGATGAAGAGACACCAATGAACACTGTTGATGAGCAGTTTATTGTTTTCGGTTCGGTGGACCTGTCTCGCTATGACTCGAAAGTCGTCTGCTCGATTTTGCCGGACAGTCAGGAAGAGAACGAAGAAGAAATCGGAAGTTATAAAATCACCTCTGATTTCACAGTTACATTCTTATGCAAAGGTTATCCGCAAGATGTCCTTGTCCGCCAGATATGCAGGTATGGCGCGGCATTCCGTCGGGCGGTGCTGGATGATGTCTCACTCGGTCAGACGGTGGAACGGTCTGAAATCGGAAGCCGTGAATTCTTTACCGATGCAGGAACGGTTGAGAAACAGGTCACGGCGGTAGAAATCGGGCTTACGGTAGAAACCGAGGATGAAATCGAACTTTAATTAGGAGAAAAAAAGATGGACAAAACAACCCTCATCAAAAAACACCTTATCCGCCCTTTCCTTAACGGCGGAAGTTCTGCAACTCCAAGCTGGGTGCAGATTAAGAAGGCTACGGAAAACACAATCAACATGAATCCGACAACGGAAGACCGTGATTACATCTCGGACGAACAGCCGACAACGGAACTTCTCGCCTACAAAATGAATGTGGCTTACGGTGTAACGACATATAAGGGCGAGCCAGATTTTGAGCTTTTCTACGACTTGTACAAAAACCGATACACCGGTTCAGATGCACAGAAAGAGCTTCTTCTCGTGTATCTCTTTGACAAGGGAAAGCTCGGCGACAAAGATGTCTATTTCGCTCAGAAATGGAATTCTACGATTGTCGTCAATGACTTCAATACAGTCGGAACTGTAATTGATGTTGAGGTAAATGCAAACGGAACTCCAACAATCGGCTATGTCACGATTGAGAACGGAAATGTCGTTTTCACAGAGCATGAAGGCGGCCTGCCAACATTCACCCTTCTCGAAACAGAGCCGGAGGACTGGGCGACAAATTATGCCGATTACTTCACAAAGGACGGAGACACATATAAAAGCGTAGTGGGAGTCCCTCATGATTCTTACGAGCTCCTTGCAAGTGCTCCTGAAGACTGGGCAACGAATTGGACTGACTATTACACAGAGTCAGAGGGAATCTACAGCCCTGTCACCGGAGACTCAGCTCCTGAGTTCGCCACAGACACCTATTACAGGAAAGTCACTTCGACTGTTGCCCCGGCATTCGCAGAAAACACCTACTACAAGGCGGACTAAGATTGCTTGACCTCTCGAAGGCAAAAGCCCCTGAAGCCGTTAAGGTTGACGGGGTTTTTTACGCCATAAAAACAGATTTTAGAAACTGGATAAATTTCTCACGAATTCTCAGAAGCGACAGCCCGCTTTTCTCCAACTTCGATTTTATTTATGAGACATCAATCCCGGATAACCAACAGGCCGGATTTGATGCCCTGATGGAATTTTTTGAAAACAAAAAGGAACTTCCGCGGATCATTGAAGATTCTAGCGACATCCGGGTTCTTGATTACACTTTGGATGCAGAGCTGATTTTTTCAGCTTTTATGGAACAATACGGAATTGACTTGTTTGATGAAAAACTTCACCTGCATTGGTGGAAATTCCTTGCATTGCTTTCGGGGCTGCACGGAACAAAACTGAACGAAGTAATGGCTTACAGATGTTTTGACGAAAATGCTAAGACAGACTGGAAACAAACTCAGATTTTGAACAGAAAAAGGTGGGAACTGCCTCGACAACTCACGGCGGCGGAAAAGAAAGCCGAAGAAGATTTTGACAGGCTGTTAGGAGAAAAGAAAGACTAATCAGAATTACGGTTCTCTTCAAAAGTCCATGAGACACCGTCTTTTGTCCATTTATATGCGATTACAGCAGCGATAATGATGAAGATTGCCCAAATCATAGCTCACCCCCTGCATTTTTATTGTAAGCCTAAAATGACTGTATTGTAAAGGATTTTATATGGCAAAAAATAAGAATGTAACTATTAAAATCGGCTCTGATGTTGAAGAAGCAAAAAAAGGCATAAACTCAATATCAAGCCAATTAAACCAGCTCGCTAAAAATGTTCAGAAACAGCAGAAGCCTCTTAAAAACTTTCTTGATTCATTTAATGCAGTCGGAAAGGCGTTCGGAATAGCAAGAAGTGCTTTCTCTGCGGTAAAAGGAACGATTGACGACATAACGAACTCTTACAATGTTCAGGCGCAGGCGGAAAAACAGCTTGAAGCCGCTGCAAAAAACAATCCGTATCTTTCAGAATATTCAGTCCAGCAGCTGAAAGAGTTTGCAAGCGGATTGCAGTCCATTTCTACGGTAGGCGATGAAGAGCTTTTGCCGATGATGGCACAGCTTGCAGCCGCCGGAAGGACACAGAACGAAATTCAGGACATAATGGCCGCAGCTCTGGACATGTCCGCAAGCGGTGCAATGTCACTTGATGCCGCGGTGAAACAGCTCAACGCCACTTATTCGGGCGCTGCCGGAAAACTTGGTCAGCTGAGCGGTGAAGTTAAGGGATTGACGACGGAACAGCTCAAAAACGGAGAGGCCGTCAAAATAATGAAGGAGCAGTATTCGGGTATTGCAAAATCCGTTACAGATAGCACCGGCGGCTGGAAGCAGTTTAAGAATACCCTCGGAGACCTTAAAGAGACACTCGGCTCATCATTTGCAAATTTGCAGAACTCGGCAGGAAAAGTCCTTAACAATTTTTTCGGCACCATCATTGAAAAACTTTCGGCAGCCGGGAAAGAAGCGGACGAGTTCAAGAAAAAGCTTCATATTACGGATACCCTCAACGATGCGGATGCAAGCGTAAGCGACCTTAACGGAGTCGTCGAACAGTTGCAGTCAGAATTAAAAGAAATTGACGACATCAAGGCTTTCAGCAAACTTTCGGGCGGAGCAAAGGAATTCAAAAAAAATGCAGAAGAAGCCCTCAAAGCCGCGAAAGCGCAGAAAGAAGAGGATACTCTTAAATGGACTAACGCTCATATTGAAGCGGTAAACAGATACGCCGAGGCTTCAATAAAAGGCGACAAAGACAGAATGTACACCTCGGACCAGACAGTAAAACAGATCCAGGCAAACATGCAGAAGATTCTCGCCGAAGATGAGGCTTTTATTACAAAAGCTGAGGATAATTTCAAACAAGCCGACAAGGAAGCAAGCAGACTCAATAAGAGGTGGGTTCTTGAATTTTCTCAATCTGCTGAGGGCCTTGCAGCAGAAAGGGTAAAAGTCGAGCAACAGCTTACAACGGCAATAAAAAAACGGGATGCCGCACAAAAAGAAGCTGACAAGAACAAGGGCAAGGCTGAATCGTTATCAAAAGATGAAAAAGCCCTTGAACTCATTTCCAAAAATAACGCGGAACTTCAAAAGCAGCTTGCCGCAATCGAGCGAAAATACTCATTAATGCAGAGCGAGGGACAGGAAATTGACGAGCTGGCAAAGGCTCAGGAAATACTCTCCGCAAAGGAAAGTTCATACCTCGCCTTGATTTCAGAGGACACATCCCTTGTAACGCAGAATAATGCCGTGGCAAAGGCAAGGCTTGCCGAAATAAAGTCAGCTTATGATGAAGTAACTGAAGCGATAAAGAAAAAGGCCGCAGCGGAAAAGGACAAGAAAGCCCTCGAAGACCTAAACAAGGAAACGGAAAAACTCACCGAAGAGGCAAAGAAATTTGTCGGACAGATAGAAGAGGTGAAGCTGTCAGACCGTATAAGCGAACAGATTTCTTTGCTAGAGGCAAACCAGGCTAAAATTGAGGGAAACACCGAGGCTCAGGAAGCATACAATCAGAAAATACGAGAGCTTAAAGACCTTCTTGTCCAGGTCCAGGCGGAAGAAGCAGCCCGCTCGGAAAACGAAACAGCCGTTCAGTCATGGGCGAAACTGCATGAGCAAAAGTTCCAGATTGCCTCAGACTTTGCCGCGAAATACGACGAAATAATGAGCGGAATCTCTAATCTTGTGGCGCAAAATGCAAAGAACGAAGCGAGCGTAAAACAAGCAGAACTTGATAAACAGCTCAAAGCCGGATTAATTTCTGAAGAAGAATACGCAGAAAAAAAAGAACAGATTGAACGGGAATCAGCTGAGAAACAATACAAGATGCAGATGTGGGCGTGGGGTGCTAACCTTCTTAACATTCAGGCGCAGACGGCTCTTGCAATCGTAAAGGCTCTTGCTGAGGGCGGTCCGTTCACAGGTCCGGCAATGGCGGCACTCATCGGCGTACTTGGCGGAGTCCAGCTTGCCACAGCAATAGCCAGCAAACCACAGCCACCTTCTTTTGAAACGGGCGGAGTTGTAGGAGGCTTTCAAGGGGCAAGTATGGGCGGGGATAACACATACATCCACGCCCGAAACGGAGAGATGATTTTAAACGCAAGACAGCAAAAGGCAATGTTTGATCAGCTCAACGGCGGGCAGGGCGGAAGTGATGTCAGCATGAATGTCAAAATCATCAACAACGCTTCGGGTGAAGTAAGTGCCACCCCGAAAATGACAGCACAAGGCTTGCAGGTGACGATTGATAAAATGGTCAATTCCTCAATGAAAGAAGGAAACTATACGGACTCAATGAACATCGCACAATCACGGGCAAAAGGAGCGGTTTATCTATGACAATTACACAGTGGAGTGAAAGCGTAAATTCAAAGTTCTTTGCTTTCAATGAGAAGCCAAAAGAGAATACAAGGCAGACTGATTATTTATCGGGCAGGGTGACGGCCTATCAGGTCAATACCAGAAATGTAATGACATTCTCTTGCAGCCTTCAGCTCACGAAAGAAGAACTGGCAAATTTCTGGGAATGGTTCAATGATGAGTTAGGAGGGCTTTCCGGCGTATTTTCATGTGCTGCACTCGGTCAGGGCTATTACAGGTTTGCCGAAATTCCTGATCCGCAGGACACAAATCAGCTTTACCGAGTCCTTTCAATGAACATTGAGGAGGTTTACTGATGACCGACCAGGAACTTTTTGACAGATTCTTTTCAGGCGGAAAATTCTCCCTGCCATACCTCGTTAAATTCTATCACCCTACGGCGGGCACGATAAGGCTCGTAAACAACACTGAGGCGATAGAACTTGACGGCGAGGAATATATTCCTTCTTCGTTCGACTACACACCGCCCGACACGGCCGGAAAAGGCGCGAGCCTTAAAATCACAGGCATCGACAACGGACTCATTGAATTTGTTGAAAATGCAAACTGGCAGTACCGCCTTGAAGTCACCGGAGTAATTGCCGAGGACGGGACCGTGCAGAAAATCAAGTCTTATGTACATTTTTACGGCTCCGTTTCATACGGCGACGACATGCAGCTTCAGTTCCAGCTTGGCAGGGACGACAGGCTTGATATGACTTTCTGCCCCTACACTTACGACACCGACAATAACAGGGCGAACGCATAAAACTGACTGTATAGGCATGGAAAAAGAAACTGATTTCTCTGACATGATTGGCGTTCCGTACAAAGACGGCGGCCGGGATTTAAACGGACTTGACTGTTACGGTGCGGTGATTATGGCAGCAAAACGGCGGGGGAAAACTCTCCAAGACATACGCTATACAGACCATAACCCGAATCTAGCCCATGAATTTGCGCCTACGCTTAATGTAGAACTGATTGAAAAGCCAGAGCCGGATGCACTTATTGAAATGGTTTGCGGATATGAGCTGCATATCGGCTTCTGTATAGATGAGACGACTTTTCTTCATGCCACGAGAAGCCAGGGCGTGCGTATATCACGGATCGGCTGCATACCGGCAAAAAACTTTTATAGGATAGTATAAAATGGGACTTCTTCATATTTATGACACTGTTTCAGACAAGCATGAGAGCGTAAAGGCCTCTGGAAGACTCTGCGACATTCTTCCGAACTACGATTTTTCACATGCCGTGATAATCAAGGCGGGAGAACGGCTCACCCCCGATTATGTCGTGCGTGACGATGACATACTTTATATACGCACTTGTCCTTCCGGTGTTACGGCACTTACGGTCACGGCAATCGTAATCGCTGTTGTAGCAGTTGGTGTCGGTGTCGGTGTCGGAATCTATTCCTACAAACTGGCACAGCAAGCGGCGGACCAGGCGGCGGAAGCAGAAAGGAACTCAAAGAAACTCTCACAGCAAGTCACTCAATATCCTTTCATAAAGGGTGCAAGCAATCAGAATGCGCTTGGAAATGCAATCCAGTATCTTTTCGGCAATATCTACAACACTCCGTACAAGCTGAACGAAGGATTTTACTCAATCGGCGGTGCAGACGGCTCAAAGCAATACTACAATGTGATTCTTTCCGCCGGATGGGGACCGCAACTGATTAAGACACTGTCGATTGGCAATGAAAAGATAAAAAACTTCACGAACACTTCTCCTCAGGAATTAACCACGGGGTTTGATTATACATCCCTATATTATGATGCGGAGAATGTCATTGAAATCGCTCAGGAACACGAATTTACAAGCCCCATGTTCCAGCAGAAGGTCCGTGGCGAGTATTCAGGCGAAGAAATAAAGCATGACAACGGCTCTCCTGCTGAGCCGCTCATCGTACAGCTTGCGGAACATACAATGAAGGCAGAAATTTGCATTCAGTTCACAGGCCTCAGGCAGTTCGTAGATAATGTGTGGGTAGGAAAAACCGTCACGGTCACACCGTACTGGTCAAACGACGGCGGCTCGACATGGAACGCATTCACCTTTGACAGGGGAAATAATACTTTCTCATATAACTCAGACCATACATTAAGATTCACCGCTACACTGGCTTTCAGCTATGCCCAGGCTTACGGCAAGCAGATTTCAATAAAGCTGGTGCGCGAAACAGAAAAAGCCAGCTCAAATTCTCAGGAAGGGTGCTATCTTCTCTATTACAATTCATTCTGCTATGACAACAAGAAAAGCTCGGCGGGAGTTCTTGTCCCATGCTCGCCGATAGAATCTCCGTTCATGGAAAAGACTACCCGCATAGGTATTAAAATCATCGCAAACTCGAACACAAGCGGAATGCTCGACAAGTTTAACTGCATGTGTTACGGAGTCGCCAGAACATGGAACAAAGTTCTCAGGGTATGGAGTGAAAGCAAGACCACTACCAGAAATGTTGCAAGCTGGATCCTTGAGATTATGGGAAGCGACACGCACCTTCCGTCAAAAATTTCTGACTCACAAATCGACCTGCTTTCTTTCGGCAGGCTTTACGAATATTGCGAGGAAAACGAATTCTATTGTGACGGCATCGTTACGCAGGGCATTAAAAAAGAAACGCTTCTCTCAAAACTCCTGCTTCTATGCAATGCCGACATGTACATCGATTCGGACGGAAAATACTCAATCGCAATCGACAAAAAGGAATCGACTCCCGTTGCATTGCTCAATGCTCAAAGCGTCCGGAGCGTTATTGTCGGAAAATCCTTCGAGCGCAAGAGCGATGGACTCAAGGCGACATTCACAAACCGCGAAAGCTGGCAAATCGACACGATGTATGTCATGCGCGACGGCGGAGAAAAGGGAATTGACGACACCTGCACGGAAACAAGCATTGAGTTTGCGACAAACTCGGACCATATTTATAAAATCTGTCAGAGGCAGCTCAGGCGTCAGATTCTCCAGCCCCGCGAAATTACCGTAAAAGTCGGTCGTGAAGGTGATTACTATCCGCTATATTCAACAGTATACCTACAGCTTGAGCAGCTGAGGCAGGGACTTGCAAGTGCGGTAATTCACAAAATGATAAAAAACCCTCTCGGTAAAATCACAGCCCTTGAAGTAAGTGACCTTCTGGATTTCGGCAACGACTTTTCACAGGATGAATATATTGACGAAAATGGCAGCACCTATATCGATGAAAACGGAAATCCTTATATTTATATTGAGGTCCCGGAAAATGCCACTTACGGAGTTATTATCCAGGCACAGGATGAAAACGGCCGCAAATCTGTCGGCGCGAAGGTTTACGGATTCGGCAAATCACGCACTGTTTATTTCCTGTCTCCGCTCGATCCGGGCGAAGGCGTACAGATACAGCCCGGAAACATCCTTTCTTTCGGACTCCTTAACGAACGGGGAGAATTTGACCGCATTACGAATGTAATGAAAATTACGGCGGTCAAGCCGGAATCTGACGGCTGGGAACTTGTGCTGAAGGATTATTCCGAAGCCATTTATGAGTATGGCATTATTCCTGAATACAAGAGCAACCTCACCACGCCAACCGCACAGGCTCTTCCTTCGGAAACCATAAGGGAAGAAGCAAGAAAAAGCGAACAGGCTCAGACAAACGCGGAAACAGTCGCAGCCGTTTCTACTGCAATCATAACCAGTACAACGAAACTTGAGGTCAGCCGCACTTCCATTCAGTTTCACATCAACGGCGAGGACAACACCCTTTACTCGGAAACGGCAACATTTACCGCCGCCCTCATGCGTAACGGCGAGGGAGTCACACCCGATACTATTTCCGCAACCTGTGACAGCAATGCTTTTGCCGTGTCTGCATCAATAACAGGGCTTGTAATAACCGTGTCGGTGACATCTGTTTTCGGGGCTTCTTTCTCCGGTGCATCGGTCACGGTTACGGTAACAAGCGGCGGGCTGTCATATTCAAATAAATGCACGGTTACGGCGAGCGACACGGGAAAGTATCTCGGACCGATTGCTTCAGTTGCAAACATCCCCCAAGCTCCGGGTTTAGGAGACTACTTCACATGGACTGGGGCAAACACACAAAGCAGCCTTGTGACTGGCGGGACCCTTTATACATCATACCTTTACCGCTATACCGGCGCGCACGGTGGAACGGAGACATGGACGAGCGACATCCGCATAGAGCACAATGCGAGTGCCCTGAGCGATGTCCTAAACATGCTGAGTGAAAACCTTTCGGAAAAAAATTCCTACGGCATGACATTCCTGGACCGGCTTGCTGTTAATGCGATTTTTGCCCGCACCCTTGCCGTTCAGTCTGCGTTCATCGATACGCTCATGACAAAGACACTCACGGTACAGCAGAACGGTGTCATCAAGAGCAACGGTTACACACCAGCCGCAACACCTTCTCAAGCACCATCCGGCAGCGGATTCTACATGAGCGCAAACGGCTTCGCGGAATTCTGTAACATCAACATCAGAGGCCAGGCTACTTTCATTGGTAAAAAAGTTGAGGCAAGCGGCACTCTGGTACTCCCGATGAAGTCAAATACAACAGGACTTCAGGAAGGGGAAATCTTTATTTATACAGGAAGCTAAGCATGGGTAAAATTCTTCACTCTACGCCACGCCTTTATTTGCAGAAAGACAACAATTCTCTGCTAAACTTCTATTTATTCTCTACAAAGGATTATTTCAAGTCAGATGTGCTTGTAATTCAAATCAAGAATTACGGATATTTGCCTTTTGTGTACAGAGCTCCGTATGATTTAACTTCAGGCTTAGTCTGCTACAAAAACGGCCTGCTCTACAGGCCTGCAAGCTATGGATTTACAGTGCCCGTTAAGTTCAAAATAGAAGTAAATTCTGCCCCCCGCTCCATCCTACCTCAGATCCAGATAAAGGTCACGACATATTTCCAGGGGCTGATTGCTATAAATGCCTGGTCTTTTTTAAACATTGATATAGAATTCAAGATGACATTCGATAACGGCACGACACAATCTATACATGTGACGGAACTGGTTACAGATTCAATTTGTTACAACGGATATGGCATTATTAAAAAAATTGAAATCTTCGCAAATGTCTCAAACATATCATTTTCTTTTGATTTTCCTTCAGGACAGGCTGATTATGAGGCGGAACGGGAATTCCCGCTTTAATCTGTAGCAGTGGAAATTCCTTTCCTATTCTCTTATTATTTCCAAGCCCTTACAGTCAGTTTATACTGGGAGTAAGTCACGGAATCCTTTGACGGCCTTGTAAGTCTTTGCAAATGCAGTCTGCTCTGCCATAAACTGCATTCCGCTGAATGTCAGCGTAACATCATCATCAATGATGATGGAATATCTTTTGTAGTTTTTCGGACTGAACTCGTCTTTTGCTCCGTGGTCGCGGACTTCAACACCTTCGACAAAACCGCCGTCAATAAGCGACTTTAG
>Ga0326511_10002260_pt1 | contig 15714 bp, 10 predicted proteins | sample 0_2496_0518_D_FD_203701 | JGI IMG/M metagenome (GOLD analysis project Ga0326511, IMG submission 203701) | Bovine rumen microbial communities from UC Davis, California, United States - 0_2496_0518 | ecosystem: Host-associated > Mammals > Digestive system > Stomach > Rumen | place: USA...
GATCTCCATCATCTTTTGAGTTTCTTTCATTTTCATTACCTCCAATTAACTCTATTAGCACATCATTGGTAATCATTAATCTATTTATCTTAGGTATATAGATTTTTTTATTTTTCATTATTTCTTGTCCTGCTTTTAATAAGTTTCTTATCTCTCTTTCACTTAAACCTAAGTCCATCTTTTTAATGTCTTTAAATGATAAGTAATTCATTCAATCCCTCCTGTTGTTCAATTACTTTGAACTTTGTCTGTAAAAAAAATATTCTGCTATTTTTTTTGGTGGAATATCTAGTACATCACACAACAATTCAATATCAGTTTGCTTAAATGGAATCTTTTGATTCATCTTATATGATAGTGTATGTAATGATAATCCTGTTTTTCTACTAAGTTCACTATAAGAACCACACTTTTCTATGATTCTACCTCTTAGTCTGCTATAATCATACATTGATATTTTTTGCCTCCTATCTTTTGTTCAATATCCTTGAACAATACCAATTTATCATAGTATGAATGATAAGTCAATAGAATATTCAAACATTTTGAATAAATGTTGTCAAGTGTAAAATTATATATTATAATAATGGTACAAAAGAGGTTGATATTATGAAAAACGAAAACACTTCTTCTAGATTAAAGAAAATAATAGCTGAAAGAGGTTTAAAACAAATAGACATATTAAGGTTATGTGAACCATATTGTAAAGAGTTTAATATTAAAATGGGAAGAAATGATATATCTCAATATGTTTCTGGTAAAGTTGAACCATCTCAATGGAAGCTAACTATATTAGCAAAAGCACTAAATGTTAGTGAAGTATGGTTAATGGGATATGATGTACCTATTAATGATGATAATGATAAAGATAAGATCATTACAAATAAAATTGAAAGTTTATCAGAAGAACAAAAAGATATTGTTATTAATTTGATTGATAATTTAAAATAGGAGGTTTATATGGTTTGGAGTAAATTATGGGATACAATCCTAAATGTAGGAATATGGTTATTTCTTATAATACCTTTAATAATTGGAATTATTGGAGTAATTATTGAAAGAATAAGAAATGGTCATGGTTGGTTTGGTCAAGGTTATGGTAAAAAATAAAGGAATGGTTGAATTATGGTATACAAAAGCAATAAGTCCACTAAAGATGGTAGAAGATACTTTTTTAGAGTAAAGTACAAAGATATTTATGGTAAAACTGTTGATTATACTTCTTCTAAATTTTTGACAAAAAAAGAAGCAACTGATGAAGAAGCTAAGTTCAGGTTGAAAATAAATGAATCTAAATTGAATAGATATAATCCTACATTTAATGATATATATTTAGAATATCTAGAAAAACAAAAGAATATAGTAAAAAAACAAACTCTAGTTAGATACTCATATTTATATAAATATCTAGATTCTATTAAAGATATAAGAATAAACTCATTTGATTTTGATAAATATAAAAAATTTACTCATTGGTTAGATCAACAAAATGTTAAGAATGAATACAAAAATAAAATTTTAAATCTAATTAAATCACTTATCAGGTATTCTAACCAATTATATAACACTAAACTTGATATTCTAAGGTTCATAAACCTTTATAGAGAAGATAAAATAGTCAAGGATATGCAATTCTATACCTTAGATGAATACAAGCAATACAGGGCATTTATTAAAAGCAAGGAGTGGTTAGCATTTTTTGATACACTTTACTTCTTAGGATTAAGAAAAGGAGAAGCACAAGCAATTACATTTAGTGATATAAAAAATAAAGAACTTCACATCACAAAAACACTTACTACAAAGCTAAAGGGAATTGATTACTATATATCAACTCCTAAAACTAAAACTTCAAACAGAATATTACCAATTCCTGATTTCCTTTTAGAAGAGTATAATGAATTAAAAGAGATTGCAAAACAATATAGTGATTACAATGATAATTGGTTTATGTTTGGTTATACAGTACCATTTAAAGATACTTCTATTGATAATCATAATAGAACATATGCAAAATTATCTGATCTAAAGCATATAAGAATACATGATTTTAGACATAGTTGTGCTACAATGTTAATAAATAAAGGTGCAAGTATTCCACTTGTATCAAGATATTTAGGTCATTCTAATGTATCTATCACATTAAATGTATATTCACATTTTTATAAAAATGAACTTGATTCTATCACTCAATCATTGGATAGGATTTAATTTTTATGCAAAAAGTGTGTTTGATAGTGTGTTTTTTAACTAATACAAAATAAAAAACCCTTTAAAATAAAGGATTTTATAACATTATGGTGTCCCGTGGGAGAAAATAATTAGTGTATCATATTGTTTCAATTTCCTTGATTTTATTGAGTTTATGCTATTGATAAAATCACTATTTTTCATACTTATTCATTAAAAGTGTGTTTAAAGTGTGTTTCAAATAGGAGGAAATATGAAAGAATACAGTATTATGAAAGACAATCCACCATATTGGAGAAATAAAAGATATCCAGGTTGTCATAGACATGAAATATTTGAAGGTAGAACAGGTAATAGAGATAAGTCTATAAAAGATGGACTTGTTATATTTGTATCTCCTGAATATCATAGATTAATTCATAAAGATTATAAAAATACTTGGTTACCTATTAAAGAAATTGGAGAAAAAACTTGGTGTGAACATTACAACAAAACTCCTGATGATTTTAGAATCAAATATGGTAGAAATTATATATAAAAAGAAGCTATATGCTTCTTATTTTATTAACCAACAATATTCTGCTATTCTATCACTAGGATCATAGTTATTACCTCACTTGCTTAAATTATTGCACAAAAAAAGAAGCTGAAATTATCAGCTTCTCTTTATATTATTATAATATTTCTTTAATTTTTTACTAAGAATAGATATTCTATAACTTACAGTTGATGTGCTATTGTTATATCTTTATTAATATACCTTTCTTTAGTAAATCTAGCATCTTTTTGTTTTGACTAGGTAAACCAACATAAGCAGTTATACCATTCTTTTTTGCTATTTTCTTTCTATAACTAAATGAACTATCTACTCCTATTGCTTTTAATCCATCCACTATACTTACTGATTTACCTGTATATTTTTTGTAATAAGATACACTAGGTTTAGTTTCTTTTTTTAATGGTGGTAGATATTGAAATTTTATATTTCTTGTTTTTAATACTTTTGTGAAGTTTTTATCTATATAAAATATATCTTCAGGTTTTCTGCAATCTCCTTTTGTTACATATTTTCCTTTAGAATTTTTTACTGATTTATTAGCACTACCTATTCCACAAGTAAAATGTAAATGATTAGCAGTTGCAGTTTCTTTACCTTCCAAGCATATAGGTTCTCCTGCTTTAAATACTTTTCCTTTTTTTATTCCAAACTTCTTTACATCACTATCTTCAAAATGTACTGCAGTCATAAATATTTGATAATACCCTATTGGTGTATGTACTTTTTTTGTTGATACTAAAAATACTTTATTAGATACTTTACTATTACCTATTCCCTGTACATTTGTTACTTTCATATCTATAGGACTAAAAAGATAATCTCTCCCACCATCTTCTCCTCCTAAATCTATAGGATAGTCTTTTGGTGTAGCACCATACCAATGTGCCTTATGATTTCCTTCATTATATGATTGAGTTACTTTCATATAGTGCATAGGAAATTTAGCATAATCTTCATATCCTTTTGTAAATTGAAATGCCATATCTACCACTCCTCTTCATCAAAATCAAAATCTTCATTAAAATCTTCATCTTCAGTTGAGAATATCTTACCTGTTGTTAAATATGCACTTATTACACCTGCTATTACAATGATTGTTGCACTTACTTTATCTATATTCCAATTCCATACATTTGCTAATCCTAATAATAGCATATTAATCATATTTAGTATGTTTACTACATACTTTGATATTTTCTTTATTTTTTCTTTCATATTTATCACTCCTAATCTATTACTTCAACATTCATATTTGTTTGTATCATTCCATTACTTGTATATCTTACACTATCTCCACTTAATCCATATACATACATTCCTATTAAGTCGCCTTCACTAACAGGTATTACAATATCTGTTATTGATAATGTTCCACTTTTATTTGTAGAATTTTCATATTTTTGTTGCAATGCAATTGTAGTTCCATCTAAATTGTTTGCATTATAGTTTTTTGTAATTCTTAAATATCTCAATCCTGCATTTACATAGTTATAACCAAATGTTGCACTTACTTTTATATGGTTTACACCACTACCTATTTTTACTTGATTTGAACTAACACTTAATTTTGTTCCAATTGTTGTTCTTGCACTTAAATTTAATTTTGTATATGCATTACCAAATGATTGTGAACCTGTTAATTGCATTGTAATTATATCTTTGCTACCACCACTCATATCTTTATAATCATAATTTCCATTTCCTAGTTTTCTACAATAATATGTAGCATTACTACTAAACCATACTAATTGATATACTGTTCCTATTTTACTAAATATACCAAAACCAAAGTTTGCACCACTCCATCCACCATTGATAAATGTTTCAACATTGTGTCTATTTGTATCAATAGTAGAAATACAATAATCAAGTTTGTTTTTCATCATATCTTGCCAATTAGAACCACTTGTATCACTAAACATATTTAAACTTGATTGTAAATTAATTCTTTCTTCTCCATTATTATTTGCTAGATATAAATCTCCATTTACTTGCATATCATTTTCACCTAATGACATTGTAGGTACTGCTTTTAATATTGTTGTTTCTTTTCTAACATTGTTGTATAAATCTCCAGCTGTTAAAGTTAAGCTCCATGCTTTTTGATAACTATATTCTAAAGGTAATGTATAATTTATTGACCATGTATTATTTAGAGCATTTAAAGTAATATTACTACTATCTATATCTATATATGTTATTGTACTACCACTATCTTTTTCTATTATTCCATATGCTATGTTACATGGATTTGTTTCATCATCTAACATTGTTCCACCATACCATGTACCTAAAGCTCTTACTGTAATAGTTCCACTTGTTGAATTTGATCTAGTTGCTTCAAGTGATGATATAGAAATAGATTTATAATTTAATAAAATAGGTGTATATGTACTTGTTGCTTTATTTCCTCTACTATCAGTTACTGTTGTTATAAAAGATATATCAGTTAATGTTCCTGTTATTGTTCCAAATAATCCCTTGTATGTACCACTTGTACTGTCATAGCTTAATGTTATACTTTGTGGAATATATCCACTTGTTGTAGATGAAGTTGATACTACTACACTTGATACATTTGCACTCTTTAATGTGCTACAACTTACTTCTACACTTGGTTTACTTTCATTTGTTATGCAATAACTAAAGTCTGTATATCCTTTTGATGTTAATGCAACATCAGTTTCTTCATAGTTTGTGCTATCAACTGTTGGATTAGCATTTACTATTGTCATTGTATTAGATAAACTACTATATCCTAACTTTGTTGATCCATTATAGGTATCTATTCCTAAAGTTACATTATATTTGTTACTTGTATTACAAGTTGCTAATATTTCTTCTAACATTGAAGAGTATGTTGTGCTATTTATTGCAGGTCTTGTAAAACTCCATGTATAAGGAGAAGTTACAGCAGTTCTATAACCTGTATCATATGAATAATCAAGCAATGTTGTTCCACTTGAATTTTTAATTATCAAATATGGATATACTTTAAATCCACCTGGATTACTAAATTTTATAGTTGGTGGAGATTCATCTGTAAAATCATTGCTACTAGACATTGTAGCTACTCTTTTTATTGTTGGTAATGCTATACTTACATTTCCAGAACCACTTACTGAACCTTTTGAACTTATCTTATATGTGATTGTATCACTATATGTTCCTGTTGCAGTATGATTTACTGAATAGGTATATGTTGCTAATGTTTTTTCACTACCATTTGAATAACTTGTTGAACCTAGACTTGTTGAATAACTTGTTGTACCACTTGTAGGATTATATATTCCACTTATTCCACAAGAACCACTACTAAATGATCCATAACTACCATTTCCATATAATCTTAACTGAACACTTATACTTGATGTATTATTTGCAGTACTTTGTGAATTGTATTTTGCATAAAACCTTAATTGAGAATATGTACTTGTATTTATAGAACCTATCTTCTTATAAGATGTAGTTAATGTTGTTGCCATATTCTAACCTCCTACATAGAACCAACCAGTTCTATCTTTATTGTTTTCAGTATATTTTTCTATTCTATGATTACCTGCTGTTAAATAATTGTTTATTGTTGCATTTTTTAATACAGCTCCATCTTCTGTTATTTCTTCTAGTGTTGTTCCTTTTATGTCCTCTATTGAAAAAGAATCATTATCCATCCTTGCTACTATTTCACTATTCTCATTGAATACTACAAGTCCATTTTCTCCATCTATTGTTAAAATATCATTGAAAACTTTTGGTACTCCTGTTGCTAAAGTATTTTCTATGTTTGCTACTTTATCTTGAAGATTACCATATCCTGTTATTACATCTGTGTTAAGTGTACCTGTTGTTATTAAACTTGCATCTATTGATCCTGTTGTTATATTACTTCCATCTATTACTGTTGAACCACCAGTAGCTAAATCAGTAAATTTAACCCATTTATCAGTTTTTTCTATTACTGTTCCACTTAATATATGAGTTGTTTCTCCACCTAATTCATCTATTGTTGCCATTGCTATTGCATTTGCATATTCGTTAGAATTTATCCAATCATTTTCATGATATGTATCAGTTTCATTTTGTCTACCAACTTGACAAAACATCAATGTTCCATCATCTAATACCCACCAATCTCCTGAAGAGTAATCAGGTGTAGGTGTTGTAAAAAACACTTGTCTTTCATTATCATCAGTATCCATTGCTGCATTAGAATATGCCATTGCAAGGACTAAACTTTTATCAGTTTGTTGAATCCATCCATTTGTTGTGTATTTATATACATATCCTGTTTCTCTGTCATAATAGAAATCTCCTATTTCATCTTGTACATTTTCCCATAATATATATGGTTCATTAGTTGTTGTTGGAACTCCAGAATAAAAGTAAAGAGATATACTAGATTGAGTATCCAGTATATCCCCTAAATTTATTATTAGTGAATCTCTTATGTATTCAACACTATTCTGCATTTTTGTTACATTTTCTGTTGCAACTTCTATGTTCTTTGTATTATCCAACATAGATTTTTTTAATTTACCTAAGTTATATTTTCTTTCTAATTCATCAGCAGTTCTTACTCTTTTCATATAATCACTTCCTACTATCAGTTAAGAACTTTACTTCATCTTCTAGATGTTGAATTCTTAATGCCCAGTTATTATGTTCATTAACTTTTTTTTCTAGAATATCAAGTCTATATGTTATTAATGCTGTTGTTTTTTTGTTAGATGACCATGTTGCTAATATGGATGGTATTGCAACACATAATCCACTTATTAATGCTATTACTATTTCCATTCCAACCTCCTATCTAACTGTACCTTTTTTTCTATCTACTTTATATCCTAGCTTTTCTAATGCTGTATATTTTTCTTCTACTGTCATGTCCATATTATTTATGTAATTTACAATCTTCTTATTATTCTTTTTATCACTTTTATAAATGCTTTTGAATAATACAAGTTTTTGCTCATATGATAAATCTAGTTTATTTATATAAGATACAACTTTTTTCTTTCTTGAACCACTTATTGTTTTTCCTGATTTTGTTTTATCAGCTTTAATGTTATCTATATCTTCTTTATATTTTTTATAAGATACTACATCATCTGTTATTGTTTTAGATAATGTATAACTATTTGGATTATTATAAGCCCAATCATATGCTTCTTTAGATTCTTTACTCTTTGAATAATCATTATATGATATTCCATTAGATTTCATCCAGTTATACTTATCTTCATTTTTAGTAGAATATGTATATTCTTCATAGTCATTAAAACTATTCATTTCTCTTAGGTTTATCTCTTTTGATTTTACCTTTGTTAGTTTATTTATATCTTTATCTACTACTTCATATTTTGAATTATATACTGTATCAGTATCAGGATTATAGTAATAAGTTTTTGTTACTTCTTTACCATTTTTATTAGTGGTAGTTTCAGTATATTTATCATATCCATATTTATCTTTAGTGTTATCACTACCAAACAAATCATTTGCTAATGCATTCTTACTCTTATATGGTAGATCAAGACTATTTATATAGTTTAATTGAGCTTCTTTCTTATTTGCTTTTGTTAATGTAGTTATATCTTTACTAGACTCTTCTCCACTCTCTGTGTATACTTGTCTACTATTTTTATCATAGTAATAAATATCTCCATCTTCATCTTTGTACATTTCATATCCTTCTTCATTTTTCAATGTACCAGCTTGACTTAATCCACTTTGAATTTCTCTATATTCACTACTTGTTAATCCAAGCTCTTTTACTAATGGTACTTTCTTACTATTAATTGATTTATAACCACTTTCAATATAATCATCAGCTTCTTTACTTGACCATTGTCCAAATAATAAGTTTCTTGCAACATCTGCTGGTTCTGTACTTGCTGTAAACCTTAAATTACCTGAATCAGTATAACTACCTGGTAAATCATTAGTATACATTTTCATACTCTTTAATGTTTTTTGTGCTTGTCCAAATCCAGTTGGAGAAATGTAATATGGTAATGCTTCTTCTAAAATTTTCTTTCTTGATTTATCATTTCCATATTGATCTTTACCTGTTATTAATTCAGTAATTGGTAATGCACTACTTATTGGTATTCTTCCACCACCTGTTAAAATATTTCCAAATGGTAAATTCTCCAATAGCATTAATATTGCTTCTTCATTTCTTTCTTCTTGTGTTTTATCATCATCATCTCCAACTCCAAATAATGTTTTGATTATTTCAATTGGATCAAATGCTGCTCTACTTCCTGTTACTTGCTCAAACAATTCATTAAAGAAATATGAATATCCTGCTATTTGTCCTAATGTAAATACTGTTCCTGCTGCAGCTTTTGCTTTATTAGATTCTGCTTGATAATCCATTTTTGTATCATGAATCATATAATCTAATTGGTTATTTACTTCTAATTGGAATTGACTTATTAATCCTAAAGATTTTGAGTTAAATACTTCTGCTGTTGAACCCTTTGATCTATCTCCCATAACTCTTGCTGCAAAATCATCTGCATACTTTATTGCTGCTTCTTCTGTCATTCCATTTTGTAGGCCTTCAAAATATTTACTTCTTGTTATTATTTGTGATGTTAAATAATCACTACCATTCATAAATATTTGTCCAGCATTGCTTATTTTTTGCCATAATTTAGGACTTAATGTATCACTACCATATCTTCTGGTTAAGAAATCACTTTTATCTGTAAACCCATCTTTGTGCATTAAGTTATTAATTGTACTTACTGTACCTTTTATTAATGCTACTTTATTTGTTTTAGCTCCTGCAATCGTAGATGATATGAAGTTTGTCATTGCACTTCTTACATTGAATCCTGTCATATTAGAACCAACTTGTGATTTCAAAGTATTCATTACTGAATATCCTTTTCTTCCTATAAGTCTTTCTACTGACCTATCCATTGCTCCTTTTTTTCCAGCTAATGCATTTGCTTGTTCATCTAACCATGCTGCATACTTACTTAACTTATTATCTAATATATCTTTTACTCTTTGTGTTGCTTCTTCATCACTTAGTGTATCTAGATTTTCAAATCCTTTTGTTTGACCATAAGTATCTCTTATCATTTCACTTAATGCTCTATATCTTTGAATATCTTGTGTATGATATATTAAATTACTTGCTCCTTCTAAGTATTGATCTATTCCTGTTATTGCATCATATGTTGTTTTTGCTCCCATTCTTTGTTGTGCTGCACTAAACCATGCTTTTCCAGGTCTATTAAATTCAGTTAATCCATTAATATCTGTTGGTAAATCATTTTCCTTTAGACTTGTTGGATTAAATGGTGTTCCCCACTTACTAAACACATCTTGCAACTCTTCAAAGTGATGCATATAATCACTTCTCTTAGGTATAGTGTTATATCCCATATAATCTAGTTCACTATTAATTTGATCTAAGTAATTATCATATTTTTCTCTCAATACTTCAGCTGCTTTTTTGATTTTTTCTTGTGTATTCTTATCACTAAACTCTTGTGCTAACTCTTTATCTCCATATTGCTTTATTTCTCCATTTTTGTCTACATATTGTTTTTCTCCATATTTTTGTACTGCTGCACTTTCAGCACTTCTAGGTTTAATTCCTAAATTTTTGATTTCTTCTCTTTCTTTATTTAACCATCTCATCCTATCAGCTTCATTGTGTTGAGTTTTTCTTATAGTTGCATCATTTATTTTGTTTCCTAATTCTCTTCCAAACACTTTTTCATTTAATCTAATAGGATCAGTTCTAGCAACATTTATAGCACTTATATCTTTACCTTTATCTATATCTTCTATTGTGATTCCCATTTCATCTCTTAACATTGCTCTTACATCTTTTCTAGATATTTTCTTTTTATCTAGTTTTTCTTGTAATTCATTTATATCTCCATCAGTTAGAGAGTTTGTTATTAATTTATTAAAGATTTGTGTTGCAGCATTATTAAGTTCAGTATCATCTAATCTATACTCATCAATAGTATTTATATCTCTATTCATAAAGTCTGCAAGTTCATATAATTGGTCAGCTGGACTTGCATCTAAATTTTTGAAATATTGTGGATACATTTCATTTAATTCTTGATATACAACATCTACTCCTTGATTACCTTTATCAGTTAATCTTAACTTTCCAAAGTTTTCTTTTCTAAAATCTCCATAATCAGTTATTTGATTTTTTAATTCAGGAGATATATTTATTGGTGTTTTTCTTATTTCTTTTTGTACTGCTTTTAATTCTTCATCAGTTATTATATAACTTCTATCAGCATAATCACTTACCATATTGTAGATATCATTGTATACTTCTGCATTTGTTAGTTGTTCTCTACTCCAACCTTTATATTTAGATAATTTATCTCTTAATTGTGCTTTTTCTTTTCTTGTTAATTCTAAGTCTTTTGTAGACATTCTTATTGCTTTATCACTAACTCTGTTTAGCTTTTCTTCTATTCTTTGTCTTAATCTTTCAGTAGGTATTTCTTCATACTCTACATCATCAAATGGTAAATCTACTTCTCTAGTTGGTAGTTCTGTTTCAGTTTGAGTTTCATTTTGTGATTCAGGTTGTAATAATTGACCTGTATATACATCTCTTTTTATTACATCTTCACTATATGTTAATCCCTTTTTTCTTGTAGGTGCTATATCATTATTTCTTGTCATAGATAATCTTATATCTTCATTTGTTGTAGGATTTAGATTATCTACATTTTTTATTTGATTAGATTCAAATGGCATATATGCTTGTCCGCCTTCTGTCCATGTTAATCCATCATAACCTGCTGCTTTAATTCTTTCAGTTACATTACCATCATTATTCCAATATTCATCACTATCAACTATTTCAAATGCTAGATATCTTTTTTGTCCATCTATATCAGGTGCTATATTTCCTTTTGTATTTACTCCATATAAAGATGAATCAAATTCTACTCCTGTTATTCCATGTTCTTTAAAGAATTGTTGCCATTCATTTAATGTTAATGCTTCATTACCATCTTCTAATCCCATATATAATGGATTTTTAATATTCAAATAATATTCACTAACATCACCATATATTTCACTATATGAACTATCAGTTGCAAAATATCCTTTTATTTGAGTTGGTCCATTTTTTTCATTAGTCCATCTACTTGGTTTAAATACTGTATCATCTGAATATCTACCATTATACATTACAAGCAAGTTACCATCTTGATCCCTTACTTTACTATCTTTGTAATAATCTTGTTGTTGAACTGATAAGTCCCTTCCTTGATTATCTTGTTTACTTATTGAATATCTTATATCTGGATTTGATGTTGGATTTTTATTATCTACATTTTTTATTTGATTGGAATTAAATACTATATATTCATTTTCATTACCTTGAACTGATAACTTTGCTTTTATTCCATCATATGGTGAATTATCAGCTATTGCTTTTAAATCAAGGTTTCCTTTCATTAATTGATGGTTTCCTATTTCTTGCCATCTCAACATATTTTTAACAAAAGCATCTTTTCCATCTAGTTGCCCCATATTACTTGCATAGTTATATAAATCTTCAATTTGTTCTTGTGTTAAGTTAGCAAAATCTAATGGATTTGTTATGTTTAAATAATTTGAATATACATCTCCTTTTTTACCTTTTTTGTCATAAAACATACTATCTGATTCTAGTCTTTCATAACTAAAGTCATCAGCAAATTGTTTGCTATCTGTAAAATACAACCCATATTCACCAGACATTGTGTTAGAACTTGACCTGTTTGTATCAAATACAGTAAATCCAGGATTTGGTGTTCCATGATAGACTTCTAATAGTCTACCTTCATTATCTCTTACTTTGCTATCTTTAAAATATTCTTGTTGTTGAACTGATAAGTCCCTTCCTTGATTATCTTGTTTGCTAATACTATATCTTATATCAGGATCATCAGTAGGATTTGTATTGTCATATGCTTTAAATTGATTAGAATTAAATGTTACATAAACATTATGTGGTGTTCCATCTTTATCATTTGAATAAAATCCATAGTCAGTAATTCCTTCAAAAATAACTCCATCATAATTTGCTCCATTTTTATTTAATTCAAGCACTTCTTTAACAATTTCATTTGTTGTTTCTCTTTCACCTATTAAATCTTCTACATAAGTATCATTCCATTGATATAATGCTGCATCATATAGTTTTTCTCTTATACTACTTTCTGAAGTTATTCTGTCATATAACTTTTCATTGTTTGCATTAAGTCTTTGATAAAAACCTTCTACTGAATCTGCATGATTATCATACATATCATCCATCTTATCTGCTAAATCAGATAAATAGTCTTTTTCTTTTTGTGTTAATGAATTATATATTTCTTCATTTTTTGAACTTACTCCTCTTGTTATATTGTTCCAGTTTTTATTTCTACCATCTACAATATAAGGATTTGTCATATTCAAATATCCTTCATATTGATAATGAGAATTTGGTGATGTTACTTGAATTAAGTTCCTATATAAATCTTCTTTGTTATTAAATGTTCTAACTGGTTGAATTTCATTATTATCTAAATAATTTCTTATGATTTCATCTGCTAGTCTTGATTTATCAACTTTTGTTACACCTTTTGCATCATTTAAAACATTTAACATATCAAGGAATTTTTTTCTTGTTGAATCATATTTATCAAAAGTTGCTTCATCATACATATCAAGCACTTCACTTCTTGACTTATTAAATGTTTCATTAAGTATATTTCTTTCTTGTTCATTAAATATATTTATTAGTTCTTTATAATTATTTAATTGAATTTCATCATATTTATCATATACTTCATATTTACCATTTCTTTCTACAAGTGTATATCTATCTCCTAATTGCTTGTTTACATCTTTCATAGATTTAACTCTTGTTGTATCTGGTGCTATTGCATTATTGCCATAACTACTACTCATATCTTGAGAATCAGTATAGAAATTTACTGCTACATCACCATATTGATATTTTGGTGTTCCTACTGGATTAAATTCATTAAATTGAGAAGTATAATCTGTAGTTGTATGATAAACAGTTATTAAATTACCATTCTCATCTACAACTTTAGAGTTTTGATTTCTTTCAATTATTCCAGGTGATAATTTTCTGCCTTTGTTATCTTCTGTTGTATTTGCTTCTTTAACACTTAATGAATATCTTATATCTTCATTAGTTGTAGGATTAGTATTGTCTACATTTTTAAATTGATTACTATTAAATGCTACTATTTCTTGAACAGGTTTATGGTTTTCATCTTGTTGTCTATATTCATATATAATTCCATCATAACCAGCTTTTTCTAAAGCTTCACTAAATGCTCTTTCGTTTTCAACTTCTGTTATAGTATGTATTTCTTGTTGATATTGATTCCATCTAATAGTTCCTTCTGGTATATTGTTTTCTTCTATGAATTGTTTCATTTGTTCTTCTGTTTTTATGCTTTTCCAAACAAATGGATTTGTTATATTTATATAACCTTCTTTTACATGTTGATTACCTTCTCCATATTTACTATAACCATCAGCTAGTGTTTCTTGATTAGTAAAATAAAAACCTTTACCAAATAAACCTTCATTATGAGTATTAGAACCTATTTTGTTTTTATCAAATATTGTGAAATTGTTATAAGTTCCATGATATACAGTTAATAAGTTGCCTTCACTATCTCTTACCTTACTGTCTTTAAAATATTCTTGTTGTTCTTTTGTTAGGTTTCTTCCTTGATTATCTTTAGATATTGAGTATTGAACATTGTTTTCAAAGTTTCTTCCTACATTAGCATATTGTCCTTCATCTACATTAATCCATGCAACAAAGTCTGGATTAATTGTTTTAGAATAAACTCTACTACCTTCTCCACCAGCATACATTTGTGCTTGTGCTAGAGAGGTGCTAACAAATACTCCATTTTTAATTGGATAACTACTATATATTGTTATCTTTTTGCTATCTAAAGCTTTTTGAGCATCTTCCTTACTAAAATCACCCCAACTATAACCTTCTTCTGTTTTTTTTGCATCTTGCATTGCTTCTTGCCATGTCATTATTTCTCCAGGTTGTCTTATTCCTGTATGATAATCATCTAACATTGGATTAGCCTTTTGTAATAGTTTGAATTGTTTTTCTTTAAAAGGTGTGCTTTTTTTATTTATTTCTTCTATCTCTTGTTGTTTCTTTAATTCTTTTTCTTCAGTTAATTTTTGTTCTAATTCTTGTTGTTGTGAATATAATCTTTTTGATTCTGCTACATTATCATCTATTTGTTTATTTATATCTGTTAATTCATCATATTGTTTAAACATACTATAGTTTGGTATGCTATCTACTATTTCTTGTCTTTGCCTTCTTAATTCAAATAGATTTTGTCTTAAATCATCTCTTTGATTAGTTATATCATTTAATTGTTGTTGTGTGCTTAATGAATATTGAACATTATCATTGTCTACATTTTCATTTGTATTTGAAGTCATCTCTTTATACAAATCTATGTATTTCTTTTGTGCTGCTTTTAATCTTTGTTTTTCTTTGTTGCCTGTTACTTTAGTTATAAAGTCATCTAAGAAGTCTATCATTTTTTGTAATAATGTTCTATTACCACTTAATTTTTTAATAAAGTTTTCATTCTCAAATAATTCTCCTGCTAAATTTGCTGTTAATTCATACTCTACATCTTTTTCATTATAAGTTTCTCTTAATTCACTTCTTGACTTCTCTAATTCAGCTTCTGTTTTTTGTGAATACAATAATTCTCTTAATCCTGAATAATCACTTGTATTCTCTAACATATGAGTTATTTCATGTCCTAATACTGTTTCATATGCTTTTTGTGATTTTACATTAATATATATTGTATTACCATCTTTACTCTTATGTACTAAACCATTAATAGTACTATCTTCACCTACATTATATCCTAATTCTTTTAGTTTATTTG
>Ga0326511_10002261_pt1 | contig 15709 bp, 14 predicted proteins | sample 0_2496_0518_D_FD_203701 | JGI IMG/M metagenome (GOLD analysis project Ga0326511, IMG submission 203701) | Bovine rumen microbial communities from UC Davis, California, United States - 0_2496_0518 | ecosystem: Host-associated > Mammals > Digestive system > Stomach > Rumen | place: USA...
AAAAAAAGGGCAATCCCGAAAGATTACCCTTTTGGCTATCATTGAGTAAAAATTATAGCATCATAGGAGCAAATACGAATCCAAGTGCAACGGTAATAGCAATTGCCAGAACACCAGGAATGAAGAAAGGATGATTGAATACATACTTGCCGATCTGAGTTGAACCGGTATCATCCATCTGAACTGCACCTAACAGAGTTGGATAGGTAGGAAGCACAAACAGAGCTGATACAGCAGCGAAGCTGGCTACAAGAATATATGCATCACCATTATTTGCTGCAGTCATGCCTAAAGCTGCAATAACTGTTGGGATCAGAGCCTTAGCGGTTGCTGCCTGTGAGTACAGAAGCATACTTGCAAGGAATAATGCTACAGCCAGCACAGGAGGATAGCTCTTTACGAAATCTACAGCTATGCTCTTAATTTCAGCGGTGTGATTTGATACGAAGGTATCACCAAGCCATGCAACACCAAGAACGCAGACACAGGCGGTCATACCACTCCTGAATGTTGAAGTTGAGCTTAATTTACCCACATCAACCTTACACAGAATAACAATGAAGGTTGCGATCATCATCATGAAGCTGATAATTGCATTATCACGGGTTAATGCCAGAACCTTGATTGGCTTGTTTACATATGCACCCTTGTCCAGAGTTTCAATAACCTCAAGCTTCTGCTGGTCACGCAGCTGGGCAAAGAGCTCTGGTTTATCTTTCTCATAGACAGTCTCATAGCCGGTGACAACACTTGGTTTAATCAGACCAACGTTGTTACTGATAGCTGAAGCATAGAATACAACTGCCAGCACACCGATTAAGAAAATCAGAACAGAGCGCTTTGCATGAGGTTTTAACTCCATTTCCTCGTGCTTTACAGCCTTGGTAACTTCACCTGCCTCAAGACGTCTTATGTACTCAGGATCCTTACTTAGGTCCATCTTACAGAAGATATTCATGATGAATGCAGTTAGCATACAGCCAAGATATGTGGTTGGGATCCAGATTAACAGCAGTGTTGGGTAATCAATACCTAAACCGCCTAAAGCCAGATCACTTGCCATGAAGACAACAGCTGCAGAAACAGGAGATGCGGTAATAGCAATCTGAGATGCAACCACAGCAATTGACAGTGGAACACAAGGACGAATATTCTCACCCTTTGCAACTTCTGTAATAACTGGGATCATTGAGAATGCAGTATGACCGGTTCCTGCAAACACAGTCAGCAGCCAGGTTACGGTTGGAGCCAGGAAATTGATGTGTTTTGGATGGCGACGTAAAACGTTTGATGCCAGTTTAACAAGATAGTCAAGACCACCAGCTTCCTGCATTGCAGTAATAGCTGCAATAACAGACATAATAATCAGAATAACATCCCATGGAATATTACCTGCCTTAAGTCCGAGAAGCGTCAGTGCCACAACGCCTAAACCACCGGCATAACCGATGGCTATGCCGCCTAGGCGCACACCTAGATAGATGGCGCCTAAAAGTACAATAATCTCTGCAAATATCATAGTATCAATCTCTTAAGAAATTAAACCAAAAAGCTAGGTACTAGCCTTCTCTTTTCTGAGTCATATGTGGATTGAGCATGTTCTTAGGCTCTAAGAGCTTGTCAATCTGGTCTTTTGACATATAGCCTCTTTCAAGACAGATGTCACCAACAGCTTTTCCGGTTTGCAGAGCCTCCTTTGCGATAGAAGCTGACTTTTCATAACCTAGGTAAGGATTGAATGCGGTAACAATACCAACAGAGTTCAGAACTGACTTCAGGCAGTCCTCAGTACGAGGCTTGAGTCCGGCAACTGCATACTTGTTGATGGTAATTACAGCATTGGTAATCAGATTTAATGAATTGAACAGCGCATAAGCAATACCTGGTTCAACAGCATTAAGTTCAAATTCACCTCTCTCGGCACATAGAGTAATGGTCAGATCGTTACCCATTACCTGATAGCAGGCTTCTAAAGTTACTTCAGGAATTACAGGATTAACCTTGCCTGGCATGATGGAACTACCTGGCTGCATCTTAGGAAGATCAATCTCACCTAAACCACAGCGTGGACCTGAATTCATAAGTCTGAGGTCATTTGCAATCTTGCACAGATGAACTGCCAGAGTTCTCAGAGTTGCACTAACAGTTACATAGTCTGCTGTATCCTGGGTTGCAGCGATAAGATCTTTTGCATTAGAGAATTTAACTCCGGTGATTTCGGAAAGGTGTTTGATTACTGCCTTGCTGTAGTCTGGATGACAGTTGATACCGGTACCGATAGCAGTAGCACCAAGGTTCAGCACAGTCATTAGCTTGCAGGCTTTTTCAACATGATCGATATCTGAATCAATGAAGGATGCAAAGGCATTGAAGGTATTGCCTAAAGTGGTTGGTACAGCGTCTTCAAGTTCCGTACGGCCCATCTTGATAATATCTTTGAATTCCTTGGCTCTCTTCTTTAAAGCATCTTTCAGATCTTCAAGAGCTTTCTTAAGGTCGGTCAGGTAGTATACTGATGCTACCTTGATTGAGCTTGGATAGGTATCATTGGTACTCTGTCCAAGATTTGCGTGATCGTTTGGATGTAGGTACTGATATTCGCCTTTCTTGTGTTTCATGCCTTCAAGGGCAACGTTAACAAGAACCTCATTCATATTCATATTGGTTGAGGTACCAGCACCGCCCTGAATCATGTCAACTACAAACTGGTCTGCGAACTGGCCTTTAATAACCTTATCTGCAGCGCCGCATAGAGCTTTTGCCTTATCTTTATCCAGAACACCGACTTCTGCATTAGCCTTTGCTGCAGCTTTTTTTACCTGAGCAAAAGCCTTTACAAATAAAGGATAATCCTTAAAGCGATGACCTGTCATCTTGAAATTATTTAAAGCTCTGTATGTCTGAACACCATAATAGATATCATCAGGCAGTTCGAGTTCACCAATAAAATCATGTTCTTTTCTAGTCATTGTATCTTCCTTATTGTCTGTTTCTTATAAAAATAATCAGAACAACGTTCCGAAATTGAACAATTTTGCCCTAAAACTGAGCAAAACATTAAGACACTATAACTATAAGTTCTAAAACAGATTTTTTGAAAAAATTGATCTTAAAAATACCTGTTTGATCACACACGATTAAAAAAAAATAGAGCAATTATCACACAGATAACTGCTCTATACGAGAAAAACAAGAACAAAATTAGATACCTAAATAGGTAGTAAGAACATAAGGATTAGTTTAATTTCTTTACCAGATTATCTACAAAAGAGTCTGCTAAAGGAACATTACTGTTGCTCTGACGAGATAGCTCAACAACACGTGAACATGCATCCATAGCACTGTCTGAAACTGACTCACATACACGCTTGTAGTATTTTTTAGCCTCATGTGCATCATAACTAATACTGTAACCTTTCATTTGTGATGCACCTGGCTTTGAGCCATATTCATAAAGACGAGCTGCTTTCATGCATGAATCATAGTTATTCAGCTTACAACCTAAGTCAAGATAGTATAGGACTTCATACAGGGTAACATTCTGAACACTTGGAGATATATTTACAGAATCATCCTGCATAGCAAAATAAGTTGAATATGTCAGATTACATGATTCTGAATCTTTATATTTTTCACACAGAGTTCGCAGATATGAAAAAGCTTTCTCGTAGTCTCTGTGTTCAAGAAGTCTGTCACGTTCTGAAATGCATTCTGCAAGATCTGCACTACTGCCAGAACTGAAGTTGGCAGTTTCAGTCTTAACAACATTAGTGCCGTTGCAGATAGCAAACACAAGCGGAGTACTAACAAAAATAACACAAAAACAGAAAATTATAACTTTTACTAATTTCATATAGCGATCATAAGGTAAATAATATAGTGATCAAAATCACATCTTTTCGAAACATTATATATTAAAAAATTACCTTGTAAATGCTTTTTGTAAAATAAATTATCAAGAGAACTCTGCATATATTGTTGAAGATCAAATTGCGATAACTAACATTGCAGTTTAATAAATCCTCTTATATTACAAGGTATTATTTACGTAATATATTATTAGCACACTTTACGCACATTTTTTAATATTTGTCAAAAAGATACAAATATTGTATATTTATTTTTACAACTGACTGATTTTGTTTAAAAAAATCGACAAAATTAAATTAGATGATTGTTCTGTTAAAAAATTTGATTTGTATTTTGCTAGAATGAACAGGATTTTTTTAAGAAGAAGAGATAATCTTTGAAGTGGCGGATGGAGTGAGATTCGAACTCACGGAGGGCGTAAACCCTCGACGGTTTTCAAGACCGTTGCATTCAACCGCTCTGCCATCCATCCGCTGAAAACGAGGACCATTATATATGAGTTTTAACTTTAATGGAAGAGAAATTTTAACTGATTCTGAAGGTTATTTAAAAAACCGAGAAGACTGGTCTGAGGAGCTGATGAATTACATGGCTAATCAGGACAGTCTTGAGTTGACTCAGGAGCACATCTTAATAATTAAGGCAGTAAAAAACTACTATGAGGAATATGCCACTACCCCTGCCATAAGGATTCTGATTAAGTATCTAAAAACCTCAGGTCACGAGGATCTGGCATCTTCAATTAAACTGGCAGTCCTGTTTCCTGACGGAGCTGCTAAAAGTGCCGCCAAGTACGCAGGTCTGCCAAAACCGGTTAAGTGTATTTAATCAGATTATATGCCGTAACTAGCGTTTAATCTCCAAAAGAGCCAGCTTTTCTGATTTAATTTCAACAGAACCGTTTATCACTCTGTACTCTTTTCCTGTATAGCCATCCTGAAGAACGGTTCCATTGGCGAAGCACTTAGTTACATTGAGCTTATCTGATTCGCCTAAATGTATTACAACTCTGTTATCAATGCCCTTAGCCTTATCCTGATAGATTCGGCAGAAGGAATTTTCTCCAAGACTATACTGAGCACCGGCACCAACAGCTGGATTTCTCAGTCTGAACTGTCCGACTTTCTGCCACACAGATAAAACCTTGTTGGAGGAATATTCAGAGCTTAATCTGCCAACATTGGCTGACCATTTGTCTGCATTGATTATATCTGCAGGGAAATTCATGTCTGAACGCATGCCCTGCTCTAAATCAATACCACCGCCCTTATCATTCTCTCGTGAGGTTTCGTCACCGTAGAACATCTGGATTGCACCTGGCATTAAGGTGAACATCACAGCAGCCTTCTCCATATCTTTCTTTCGACATAGGGAGGTGTCATGAGATGATATATAGGTGAGGTTGCCGAGTTTTACCTTTGAATCCTCTCTACCGTACATCTGAGCATAGCGTTTCCACTCATCCGGATCAGGGATAATACAGGTATTCAGGTTTACTCCATCTGGATTGAAATAGAAGTCAATCAGAGAATCAAAGCCACCATTTGCTGCATAGCCAAGTTTATCCTCAGGATCGTTGGTAAATCCCCAGACTTCGCCGGTCATATAAAAAGGATCAGTCCAGTTTGCAGCAGGATCTTTACCTTTATTGGCAATTCTCCATTTATTAAGTGCATTTTCTGATAATTCTTTCAGAAGCTTCCATGTCTTTTGTGGAACATACTTAACAGTATCACATCTGAAACCGTCAATACCGAATTCTTCAACCCATGAGGCCAGCCAGTGAGCTTCAAACTGAGCAACACTCATCTGACCTTTACGATATGGTATAGCAGCCGGAATATCGTGAAGCTTATCTTTGTGCTCCCATTTCTCCTGAAGGAATACTGGAATAGATACTTCTTTAGCATTAGGCTCTGAATTCTTAAAATCAGGTAGATAGGCAAGACAGCCGTCTATAGAATCCTCTGCACCACAGGTCTGACCATAACTGTCAAAGCGGATCCAGTCTTTTCCCCACCAGCGATTCCAGCTTTCATCCTCTGAGGCATCAATCGGCTTGTTATGATAAGACTGCCCAGCCTCGACATCCGGAATAAATTTCGCACAGGGATCAACATTACCAACAGTTCTACCAAATTTAAAATCGCACATGTCTTTTAAAGTGGCATAACCGCTGTGATTCATAACCACATCAATCAGAACTCTGATTCCTCGTTTATGAGCCTCTGTTACAAAAGTTCTGAAATCTTCTACAGTTCCCAGATTTGCATCTATGGAAGTAAAATCAAGAGGCCAATAACCATGATATGCATAGTACTGATAAATACCCATAGGTCCACCACCAACCCAGCCGTGGATCTGTTCAACAGGAGAACTTACCCAGATTGCATTCACACCCAAAGAACGGATGTAGTCAAGCTTTGAAGTCAAACCGGCAAAATCTCCACCATGAAAGGTACCAGCGTTATAGCCAGAATCATCCTTATATGGTCTGCCGTAACTGTTATCGTTGTTTCTATTGCCGTTGGCAAAACGATCAGTGATTACAAAATAGACATTGGCGTTATGCCATTCAAACGGAAGCTCTGAGCCTTCAAAAGAGTTCTCTGAAGGAACAGTTGATTTATAGGCAAGACTACCTGCGGCTACGGATACCGCCAGAACTAAAGCAGCAGTTTTTAATTTCATACTAATTCAAAATATTATATAAAGCACAGTTTTATCTAATTATTAGCAATAATCTATATATTTTACTTAAAAATCTCTAGATAAAACACAGTATATAATGACACAGATCACATTTTATTTTTAACTAAATGCACAATGCGATTAGAATGAAATTTGTGGAAAATCTTTGAAAGAATTGATTTGAATTAAGTGGCGGATGGAGTGAGATTCGAACTCACGGAGGGCGTAAACCCTCGACGGTTTTCAAGACCGTTGCATTCAACCGCTCTGCCATCCATCCGCAGAAGTGTTGATCTTATCGCACAAAGATCAATTAGATCGTTTTCAGAACCAACTTATTCTCTAAGTGGCGGATGGAGTGAGATTCGAACTCACGGAGGGCGTAAACCCTCGACGGTTTTCAAGACCGTTGCATTCAACCGCTCTGCCATCCATCCGTTGAAAACGGAATGCATTATAAGGAGTTTTTTTGAAAAAATAAAGTATTTTTTTACTTAATTTTTCATGAATTTTTGAATATAACTTAGTGTTTTTACTAAAGAAAGCCTTATAAATCGAATTTGTTTTACTTTTTGTATAATAAAAATAGTCTAATCTATTAAACAGGATTTTCAGATAATTCTATTTGTCTTCCTTCATGTACACAAATCCTGCCTTCAGATAAATAAGCATAGACCAGATTGTAAGAACAGTTGCAATAATCAGAGCAACTACACCTGCATAGATCATAACTTCGTTATATCTCCAGATTAACCCGGAAATAGCAACCAGCTGAATAGTGGTTTTCCATTTGCCAATCCAGCTTACTGCAACATTTGCTCTTTTACCAAGTTCAGCCATCCATTCTCTTAAAGCTGACACTGTAATCTCTCTTGCAATGATAATCATCGCCGGAATAGTGATGAACTTACCTAAATGAGGATACAGAACATCTCTATATAATGAGTAATGCTCAACAATCAGAACCAGCGCTGTACATACAATAATCTTATCTGCAACCGGATCCAGAAAAGCTCCGAACTTGGTTGTAAGCTTCAGTTTTCGGGCCAGATAGCCATCTAGCAGATCTGTCAGAGCGGCAATTACGAAAACAATTGCAGCATAGAAATTTGACATATCAGAAGGCATATAAAACAGCATGATAAATACTGGAATCAGGCCTAATCTGATTAAAGTAAGAATATTTGGGATATTAAACATAACGTGTCCTAATTATTTTTTCTTTATTGTATCATGCTATGGCATCCAGATCGGACCAATACACTGTCTTTTAGGTAAATTAAATTCATTTGGATAACTTACATCCACAAGGTACAGTCCGTGAGGCTTTGCTGTAGGCCCAGCAAGATTTCTGTCCTTAGCATCGAACATATCTCTGAACCACTGCACTGAATTGGTTTTATTGCCTACTGTTAACAGAGAGCCCACAATATTTCTCACCATGTGCATTAAAAAGGCATTGGCTGCAATATCAAATACTATATATTGTCCATATCTGTAAACCTTGCAGAAATGAACACAGCGGTTTGAGGAACGGGATTCATCCTCAGAGGCTCTGAAGGAACTGAAATCGTGCTCTCCTAAAATATAGTCAGCAGCCTCCTGCATTAGGTCAATATCATAATCACCCTGATATACGGAAACCCCCTTGCTCAGAATTCCAGGTCTGTACAGCGTATTCTGAATTATATAGCGATAACGTCTGGCTTTAGCTGAAAATCTGGCATGAAAAGAGTAATCCACATGTTTTGCCCAGGTTACAGCTATATCATTAGGAAGATTGTTATTAGTTCCCATAACCCAGCCGCGATCTGGTCTCTCTTTTATAACATCGAAATGTACCACCTGACCTGTGGCATTAACACCGGCATCAGTTCTGCCGGCACACTGCAGCTGTATTTCCTCATCGGCAATAATTGAAAGAGCCCTTTCCAACTCCCCCTGTACTGTCTTTAAAGTACTCTGGCGTTGAAATCCAGCGTAATTACTTCCCTCGTATTCGATTCCTAAAGCAATGCGCACAAAAAATCCTCTTAATCAGCCTTTGAAAATCTTAAATTTTGCAACAAAATAGGTAATGGCTGTTACTGCCACCATAGCCGTAATCAGTGCAGGTAAACCGCGAATATCACACAGTACCAGTCCCCATACAATGATATTACGAATTACAAGGGTTGAAACTGCCAGAATAAAAAATGACAGAGCACTGCCGTTTTTCTTAAAGGTAAAATTCTTATGTCCGAAATAGGACACCCAGAAAGCAGTAATAAAAGCTGCACTGGTAATAATATTCTCATGCAGTGTGGTCGCGAATACCAGTATGGTGGTTACAGCAAGATCAACTAAAGTTGCAGCTCCACCAACAATAACAAAGCGTATAAGCTCGTAAAAACTTTTTTTAGAATTCATACTGTTAACAAACAAAATCCACTTAGAGAAGTGGAATCATGGCGCTATGCGCAATTTTAATTCTATAACAGGGACATATTCAGTTAAGAAGACGGTCCCTGTTACCAGTAAGACTATGCTTTTTCTTTTTTAGCGGTTAATTTCTTAGCAGAGTTTGCCTCTGAATTGTAGGAAATACCGACGTCAGTTGAAGAAAGTCCCTGTGGAATCTTTTTAGCCAGAGGTCCGGTAATGGACTGAGCCACGTAAACAGGTCTGCCTTTAACTTCCTGAGATAATCTTCCAACATATTCCCCCAGAATACCGATTGAAATCAGCTGAACTGCACCTAGGAACAGGATCACGCAGATCAAGGTGGTATAACCGGCGGTTGGGTTACCGAAGATCATTGTCTTCAGAATATTCCATGTCATATAGATCAGGGACAGCAGACCGATAAATCCGCCTATATAGGACCAGACCTTTAATGGCAGAGATGAGAAAGCAAAAATTCCATCTAAGGCAAAGTTCCAGAGTTTCCAGTAATTCCATTTGGTCTGTCCGGCAACTCTTTCAGGTCTGGTATAGCCAACTCCTTTAGAACTGAAGCCCGGCCAGGCGTAAAGAGCCTTCATGAAACGGTTGCGCTCCTTAAGAGTCTTTAAGATATCAATAATCTTTCGGTCGATAAGTCTGAAATCACCAACATTAGATGGAATCTTAACCTTTCCTGACATCTTGTTAAAGACGTAGTAGAAGCCTTCTGAAGAAACACGCTTGGTACTGGTGTCACTTGAGCGATCCTCTCTTACACCATATACAGTATCGATGCCTTCATCACGCCAGATTCGTATAAAATCCAGTACCAGCTCAGGAGGATCCTGAAGATCAACATCAATAGGAACAATGGCATCAGACTGAACAAGATCTAAGGCTGCAGACATGGCTGCTTCTTTACCGAAATTTCTTGAAAGTCTGATCAAACTTATTTTCTTATCATTTTCCTGTAGTTTTTCTATTAGTTCTACAGTATTGTCAGAAGAGCCGTCGTCAATAAATACAATTTCTATATGCTCAAGCTCTGGAGCTAATTTTTCATTAACTGTTTTAACAAAAGTTTCAACTGTTTCATGTTCGTTATAAACAGGAACAATTAAAGCAACCTTGTAATCAGGATTTCTCATAAGAACCTTCTTTTAGTCAGTTAAAAACTCGTGTCTTGAGGATGGGTTGGTCTTAAAAAGACCGCCTAAGGCTGTGGTGGTAGTTTCAGAAGTCTGATCCTTAACACCTCTGGATTTTACACAGTAATGGGTAGCAGTAATGGTTACCGCAACATTTTTGGTATCCAGCAGCGTCTGAAGGGCTACCTTTATCTGCTGTGTAAGTCTTTCCTGTACCTGAGGACGGTGTCCAAAGAACTGAACTATTCGGTTAACCTTGGATAAGCCGATGATTTTATCCGAAGGCATATAGGCTACCTTTGCCACCCCATCCATAACCACAAAATGATGTTCGCAGGTTGATGTAACGGTAATATTGCAAACCTTTACCATTTCATCAAAATGCATCTTGTTTTCAAATACACTCACTTTTGGAAAATTTCTGTAATCAAGGCCAGAGAATACTTCATCCACAAACATTCTTGCAACTCTGGATGGAGTTTCTGACAGAGAATCATCGCTAAGATCAAGTCCTAAGGTAGTCATAATGGATGACATATGAGAGCGGATGATATCCTTTTTCTCTTCAGAAGTCAGTCCATTGTCCTGCCATGGTGATTCCAGTCCGTGCCTGATTAAAGCATCTCTTACTAATATAGCTTCAGGGGACAGTTCTGAATTATTTATCTGAGTAGTCATAAACAGCAACTTCGTTTTCGACATTAAAATGCAGATGTATATGTTCTATATCAAACCTGCGGGCAATATGATCACCTAAAAGTTTGATACCGCCCTGTTCAGAGGCATCATGCCCTAATACAAAAACCGGAGTACCGGTTTCTTTGGCCATGTGGTATGTCTGCTCGTTTACATCTCCGGTAATCAGAGCCTCAAACTTCGGTACATAGTTTGAATCAATCAGAAATGAACCGGAACCAGAACAAACAGTTACATCTGATATAAGAGCGTTCCTGTCACAGTTACCCAGAACCTGAACTTTACACTGGAGCGAATCAGCGAGAACAGAGGCAATTTCACTGATGGATTTTTTACTTTCAAAATTTCCTTTCATAGCAATAGAGGTCGGATCACCTGCACTGACATAATCAGTATTTTTCAAATCCAGAATACTGCACAGGTAGCTGTTGTTGCCGACTTCCCTATTGGCATCAAGAGGAAGATGATAAGCCAGAAGATTGATGTTGGATTCTAAAATGGCAGAATATCTTTCCTTTAGTGTTCCTCTGATTGGTGACATCTGTCCTTTCCATAGCAGACCGTGATGAACTAAAAGAGTATCTGCTCCTTCCTCAATAGCGGCATCAATTGCCTCAAGAGATGCTGTAACCGCTGTTGCGATTTTGGTACAGTTTTTAAAACCTTCAATCTGCATACCATTAAGGGAGGCATCAGAAAAAGAACCTACGTCAAGATAGGAATGAAGATAAGCTATCAGTTCATCTATATGCATATGTTCACCTTACGACTATAAAGTCTGGACCATACATTTAATACTGGTCTTGGCCTGAACCCTCTGACAGATTCCCTGCACAGCAGCTCTGTTCTTTGAAGTTCCTGCATAAACCTTAATCAGTGGCTTGCCATTGATATTCACGTTCTGTGTTACAGGATTAAAGCCTGCACTCTTAAGTTGATTTATAACCTGCTGTGCACCTGTTTTCTTTGAGAATACACCAACCTGAGCAGCATAATTGCCTGAAGCTAAGGCATTTGAATCATTCTTCTGAGCAGGAGCCTTTTCCTTTGAAGTTTTTACGTTAGGGGTAGCAGCTGGAACATTTGCATGGGTTGATTTTAAGGTTTCGCTCTTTGTGCTCTGATTTGAAACACTTGGCAGTGTTACATTAGATGAGGCACTGGTTGGAGTAGCAACCTCAAGCTCTGAAGAAGCAAACATGTTGTCATCAGGAATATCAGCAGCTGCAACTCCACTGGTATTGTCAGTTTTACTGCTCTTTAAAGCATCAAAAGGAGAATCAGCCTTTGGCTGTACCTGAGTCTTGGCAACAGAGTCATCAATAGGATCAAGCAGATCTGAGTAATCGTGTTCACCGGCTGATACTAGCTGACCGTTATTATCGGTTACTGCTCCCTCAGGTGTAATGGCAATTGCATCTGCATTCTTTTTGGCAACCACATCATCCTTCATTAAAAAAGGCATGAAAATCAGAATAACTGATAATAAAACCAAAAAGCCTACAATTCTGTTTCTTAAACTTTTGGAAAGAGTCTTTTCTTCTTTTTTGTTTGTTTCTTTATTGTCAGTCATTTTTATTTATCCAATATCTATAGTTTTTAAAGCCTTAACCGCCTCTGTTACTGTCACAAAGGAGCCGATTACATAAATCTCATCATTTACATCTGTTTTTTCAAGGCTTTCTCTTAGGGCCTCTTCAACTGCTGAATAAGATTTTACCAGAGCCTTGTCCACTCCGTCTGCTATAAGAGCATTATACAGTCTTTGAGCCTTTTCGCCTCGTTCTGTTGGCAGAGATGCAACATAGAACGCGTCAAAGGAAGACTTTAGAATCTTAAGAACTGATTCAATATCCTTATCTTTGAGCATTCCGATAACCGCTGAGCGTCTACCAAGTTTAGGCTTTCTGTCTAAAACCTCTTTCAGGTGGGCAGCTGCTGGAGGATTATGGGCAACATCCAGATAAACTGCAGGGGAACGGTGAACGCACTGCATTCTGCCCGGCAGAGAAACTTCACTCATCGCCTTGCTTATTGAAGTAGTAGAGATTTTAAAGCCTTTTTCCAAAAGCAGATGAATAACCTTTAAAGCTGCAGGAGCACAGATTAGAGGAATCTTCGGCATTGGATATTCAAAGGAAGAAACAATTGAACTCCCTTTCTGAACATACTTGAATTTTGAACCTGATATTCCATAAAAATCAACACCTTCAACCATTAAAGCGGCATTCTTTTCTTTGCAGATCTGAGAAATTCTGTACAGCGGTTCATTCTTCATTCTGCCGACAACTACCAGAGAATTTTCCTTGATAATACCGGCTTTTTCTACAGCAATCTTCTCAAGAGTGTCTCCAAGTATATGGGTGTGGTCAAGCCCGATTGAGGTAATTACACAGATATCGGCATCAAGTGCATTAACCGCGTCAAGACGTCCGCCCAGTCCGATTTCTAAAACAGCAACTTTTACACCTGCTCTGTCAAAGCATACAAAGCCAGCCAGAGTTGTGAACTCAAAATAGGTTAACGGAACATCCTTAGCCTTGTCATATACTAACGAAAAAGCTTCACATAAAAGTTCATCGCTGACAGGCTTTCCGTCAATCATGATTCGTTCATTGAACTTCATTAAGTGAGGAGAAGTATAAAGACCGGTACAAATTCCGCTGAAAGATAAAGCTGAGGAGATTAAAGCTGCAGTAGATCCTTTACCGTTTGTACCTGCGATTTCAATTTTAAGAGCTTTCTCAAGAGAAGACAGAGAAAGTCTGGAAATGACTTCCTTAACACGAGAAAGGCCCAGTTCCATTTTAGTTGGATTCAGGCCTTCAATATAATCAAGCCAGGCTGAAAGAGAGCCAGGCTTTTCGCTGTTATTTTTATTATTCATCCTAATCTAACAAAATTCTCTGCCTAAGCAGAGAATCATGTCCTAAATCTTAACGTCTGAAGATTCAACTACCTGAGCTTCTACAGACTGAGTCTTCTGAGCCTTTTTACGGTGTTTAGCTGCAGTCTTAACTTCAATTAATGGAGTATCAGGATTATTTGAGCCTAAAAGCAGAGCAACCAGATCAGCAACCTCATCTCTCATATGAGCACGGGTAACAATCATATCAATAGCGCCTTTTTCAACCAGGAACTCAGCTCTCTGGAAACCTTCTGGCAGCTTCTCTCTTACGGTCTGCTCAATAACACGAGGACCAGCAAAGCCGATTAAGGCATTTGGTTCTGCAATATTTACATCACCTAACATAGCAAGAGAGGCACTGACACCACCCATGGTTGGATCAGTTAACACACTGATGAATGGAAGATGCGCCTTTGATAGTTTTGCAAGGGCGGCTGAAGTTTTTGCCATCTGCATCAGGGAGAAAAGTGATTCCTGCATACGGGCACCGCCTGAGGTGGCAAAACAGATCAGAGCACGGTGAGAACGAAGACACTCTTCAACTGCAGCACAGAAACGAGCTCCGACTACAGAACCCATGGAACCGGCCATAAAATCAAATTCAAAAGCACAGGCTACTACAGGAAGGCCCTTTAAAGAACCTTTGATAACTACAATAGCATCCTTTTCTCCAGATTTTTTCTGGGCAGCTGTAAATCTATCCTTGTATTTTTTCAGATCCTTGAACTTAAGGATGTCTTTTGGCTCGAGATCTTCTGCCAGCTCTTCTCTTCCGTCTTTATCAAGGAATGAATCCAGACGAACTCTGGCTTTGATATGCATATGATGACCGCACTTAGGGCAGACGTTCAGATTTCTCTCTAACTCTGCTCTGTATAAAACCTGATCACAAGCTGAACATTTAGTCCAAACACCTTCAGGGATCTCGTGTTTGGTTCCACCAATAATTGATGGAGTTGCTTTGTGTAAAAGATTCTCAAGCCAACTCATATTACCTATACCTTAACTAACAAAAATTAAAAACTATAACACTGATATCCAAAACTTACGGTACAGTGCCAGTTTATTTACGTAATCCTTTATATCTGTGTTTCATGCAGAAAACACGACACAGAGCAAAATCTTAACTACTAACGATTCTGACCTTTTACAAAACTGTCATTAAAAAGACTGGTCAGATTATACTACGCTTTAGCTTATTGATTTTTAAGTGATGTGTATTTTAACAAAAAATTTTACAAAAAACATTCGCGAAAAAAATATGATTGTCATCAGATTTCTTCCTTAAACAAGTTTTTTTTTCGCGATACAAACAATTTTTAACCAGTATCTTTGTCGACAGGTTCTCAAAACAGTACTTTCTTTACACCTTATCTATAGGACTTACTCCTATAATATTTAAGTAAGTTATAGATACAGGATATATATAATGACAGGATTTCTCCCACTTATAATTGCACTGCTGTTTCTGGTTATCATATTTAATTTCATTAACAGAAAATTCTTTCATTTCTCCTATGAAATTGCCCTGATGCTTTTTGCAACGATTCTGGGCGCAATCTATGTGGCTGCCAGCAACTTTTTTCTTGATACCTCGCTGGTTAAACTTATGGAGAAACTGCAGCCTATCAATATTGAATCCTTCCTAATGGATGGAGCCCTTTGCTTTATGCTTTTTGCAGGCGCCTGTCATCTGAAGATTTCAGATTTTCTAAAACAGGCTCGTTCTGTTGGTGTTTACTCCTTTGTGGCCACCTTTTTAGGAGCTGTAATCTACGGTGTTATTTTCTACGTAATCACTTACTCCTTTTCACTGCAGATGTCATTCGCTGAATGTCTGATGCTGGGAAGTATCATCTCCCCAACTGATCCTATTGCAGCCACAAGTATTCTCAATAAATTTGGACTGCCTCAGAAAACCGGATTCTTAATTGAAGCAGAATCTCTGTTAAATGACGGTGTAGGTGTAGCT
>Ga0326511_10002262_pt1 | contig 15705 bp, 23 predicted proteins | sample 0_2496_0518_D_FD_203701 | JGI IMG/M metagenome (GOLD analysis project Ga0326511, IMG submission 203701) | Bovine rumen microbial communities from UC Davis, California, United States - 0_2496_0518 | ecosystem: Host-associated > Mammals > Digestive system > Stomach > Rumen | place: USA...
CTTCAGCTTTAGACTCATAGTCTTTGTCACATATTAGTTCTCCGTTAACTGTATAGCCTTCTCCACATTTAGTCATTAAATTTTCTAATCTCCTCTAATTTATCGTAGCATCTGTCGACTTCTGAATCCACAACAGCGAGAAAATTCTCATTTCTAACTTCATGTGCAATAGAATTCTGTAAGATGACTTTTCTAATTTCAGCTTTCTTCAAGTCTCTGTAAGTTGGTTCTTTAGTTATGTGATTTAACGTTATAGCTCTTTCAATAGTGTTCAGACAGTACTGAAGAATGCATTTAGTTCTCCATTCGTCTCTTCCTGGCCATTTAGGTACCTTGTCATATAGCTGCTCAATGAAGCTTTCAGCGTACTGGAACTGTGTGCGTATAATGTTCCTTTCCTTTTCAGCGTCACGATTTCCAATCACAATATTCTTAGTTCTGAACTTGAACCATCCTTTCTTTATAGCAACCACAACCACAGCGACTAAAATAAGCGCAAACACAATTATAGCCAATATCCATGGCGAAGTTGCAATGTTTCCAATAGCTTGCCATTTTCCGTCTTCCATTTTCTTTAGTAGTTTCCTTTAAATCTAATAGTTAATAGAAAAGGCTCTGGTCATCACCAACCAGAGCCCAAAGAAACTTTAATTATTTGAGAAGGTTAAGAAGTATATCCTAATACGTTTGAGTAATCGCTTGAAGGTATCAAACCAACAACCCAAGCTGAAGTATCAGTAACAGCGAGTGAACCAATGAATCCTAAGTGGACAAATACGCCTGGACCTCTGCGTGTATCAACACCATCCTGAATTGTTATGTAATCCTCAATATTCAACTTAGAAGCATAGTCTTCGAATGAAGGAGCGTCTAAGCTTTCTGGCTCTTCTTTTCCAGGTTCCAAAGTTCCAATGCCGTCGTCTTTATTCTGGTCTCTCTTAGAGCTCCAAATCAACATTTCCCATGCTGAACGGTCACCAATATAGAATTTGCCTTTTGGACAATCAACGTCATCAACAATGAAGTCAATGAAGTTTGTAACCTGAGAAACACCAACATTCTCAATGCCAACATTTACCTTGCGGCTCTTTGTTGATTCAGTTGAGCTCATGTACTGTGTTCCAGCATTCTGCAATTGCTGTGCCAAAGCAGCTCTATCTTCCATATTCATCAAGATTATGTCGCCATTTCCACCTTGCATTCTGTCTAACAAGAGTGCATTTTCAATAGCTTCATAAATCTTTTCGCTTGCGCTTGCAGGCTTGTAGAATCCACCACAAAGTCTGTCAACAGCATCTTCACGTACAACACCACAGAATGGAGCGTGAATGAATGAATCCCAATCAGTAGTTCCTGCTGGGTTCTCACGGCCATAAGCAATAGGAAGCCAACCATCCAAACCAATTGGAAGTCCAGGACCAGTTGAACCATCAGTTGAACCAGCCAAACAGATTACTGAACCTGCAGCTGCTGTTGCTGGCGAAATAGAAGTTCCATCAGGAGTTGCTGAGTCAACTTGTATCTTTATGCCTTTATATCCTGGAAGCAATGCAATGACGTGTGCCGCAATCTTAGCGCTTGATTCTGCGTCATTGATTTTAGCTTTAATGACAATAGATGAACCAATGTCTAACTTAGCTGTAGCGCATTTGTCCAAAGTAATGTCAATCTTGTCATTTGCTGAAGGCGAAGTAATAGCTGAGCCTAATACAGCAATTTCACCATATCCACGTCCATAAAGTGACATAGAAAGCGTCTGTCTAAGAGCTGTAGTTGCTCTGTAAAATTCTCTCTTGAAAATTGGAAGGTATGCGCCAAGATTTGTCTTAGCAGCTGCCAATTCATTCTTCATTATAGTGTATGAAGACCAAATAGCGCCTGGCTCAACGCTGAATTCTGCTTGCTGGCCTCTGTCAGTTGCTTTAGCTTTAGCAGCCAAGAAGTTACCAGAAACAGCACCACCACGACCAGCAATTGCTGAGAAGTTGTAGACTTTTCCCTCAACCTTGTGGAAAGGGACTTCCTTAATTCCTGAACCTGGGCGAACCAAAAGGCTCTTCATTCCATCTTTATAAACGACCTTAAGTGATTTAAGTATCGCATCTGAATCTGTAAGTACGGACATTCGTCAATTATCTCCTATCTTTTATATGTTAAACATCTTTTCGTATTTTGAGTATTCTTTCTCCAAGTCTGCCACATCATCTTCGTCTTCATTCTTAATAGTTGTTTCATCCACTGTTTCAGCTTCAGCAATCTTCTCGCCGTCTGCTTCAACTGTAGCTGAACCATCTTCATCTGTCTTGACCTCAATCTCTTCGGCGCCTGTAGCTTCTTTCAATTTGTTGAGCTGTTCGGTCAATGAAGCCACAACAGTAGCAACATATTCCTCTTCACTGTATGATTTGTCAGAAGCTTCATAATCATCGAAGATTTTAGATCCAATATCGAAGTTGTCGTCTTCTTCAGCTTTCTTCACATCTTCAGCAATTGGGTCAAATGAATCCTTATATTTCTCTTTGAATTCATTGCAACGTGTTTCGTGATCCCAATCATTGTAGTTGCTTTCCGCTTTATCCAAGAATTCATTGAACTGTGTCTTGAAGTCACTGAATTCCTTTTCGTAACGGTCAATTTTGCTGTTGAAGGCGTCAATTAGTTCAATCAACTCTTCTTTAGAAAATTCCATTATGCTTTTATCTCCTATCCTTAATAGTTTGTCGCCAAGGAAGCCATGTTCTGTAAAAGTTCATTAGCTTGATCTGTGTCTATCTGTCCATTCTGTAAGTCATTAGCAATAGAAGTCATTTGCTGTGCTTGCATGTCTAACTGCTGCGTGCCATAATCCATCTCATTACTAATAGCGTCTAATTCAGCTGAAGCTTCATCTGTCTGTTCAGCTTTTCCAACGTTAGCTTCCATAGCATCAGCTTCTTTATACAATTTTAATAGTTTCTTAATGTCACGTTCATTGTCTTCGCCACCTAAAGATTTCAATAAAAGACAAGTGTTCATAATCTCTGGCTTCAATTCTTCCAAAGGTATGAATGGGTCAATCTTGTATTTATCCTCTTTTACGCAATCCCAAATGACTGTCTGAATGGCGTTGTAGGCATTCATAGCAAATGAGTAGCCTAATTCCAAATCTGGCATGTGCATCAGCATTGGAACGCGATTTACTGGTAGGAATCCGCTCTTCGCCAAGTTCTGTATCTCAATAGATTTTCCGCTTGGTAGTTTAGACTCATTGTCAACTGCTGTGAACTGTATAGTCATCTTCTGGTTGATTTTGCGCAAAGTCTTCCAAGTCAATTTCATTCTGTCATTAGAGACTGGCAATATAGAGCCATCAAACAGTTCAGTGCAAATGCGTGCAACTTCATCATATAAATGAACGACTTTATTCACCTGAGACTGGAATCTGTCAGCTTCAATATTTTCCAAACTTTGCAAAGCTTTTCCAGAATCTAATCCGCTTGGCTTTTGGCTGGTAACCGACAATTCTGAGATTCCAACCATCTGGTAGGCGTCGTCTGTGAACTTATTCAATAGATTTATGTAGCTGCTGTCTATCGGAGCTGGAGTCTGAATTCCAACTGGGTTTCCTGTCATTTCAGAAGTGAAGTCATATCTAATGACCTGAGCAACTTTATTAGAGAGCTTTTCATCTTTAATGTTGCTGTTGTTTGGTATAGTTATAATGTTCACTAATGAACGGTCAACTGCTTCACTAATCTTGTCTAATAAGCTGTCAACTTGGCGCTGAATGCTGTATAGCAAATCAACCACTGAAGTAGACGACTTAGTGCTTATAGTGTCATCATATGTAATAGTCAAGAATGGTATAGTGTCAAATTCCCAATCTTTAGTCTCAATCAGCTTCAATTCTGGTATGTATAGTGTCTCTATGTGGTCTTTTACGTTCCAGTAGCGAACTAAAGTAACGTCTTCTCTTGTTGTTTCTGAAGTGTCAATGCTGTCTGGTAATAGAGCAACTGGGTATTTGTCCTGTTTCCAAACTATCTGCTTCAATTGGCCACGAATGATTTCATTTCCATCAACAAAGATTTCCCATGGCTTTACGTTAGAGAGTTTCTTTTCATCTTTATCAACATAAATCCATCCTCTTTCGAAAATGCAGCAGTCTCTGAATGCCAAAGAAATTATGTGGTAAATGTTCTGTTGGTCGAAAAGAATGTCAAAGTACTGCTGTGCTGCTTTAGCAACCTGAATGTCTTCAAAGTTGCCTTTTATAGTATTTATGAAAGCGCGTGCTTTAGTGTGTTCAGCAATCTTAGAGACTAATGCGCTTATAGTGTTGAAAATAATATTCTCTCTAACCACTGAAGTAGTGTTGTTCAGTAAATTGGCGTTATATCCAATTATCTGTTCTGAATCCTTCAATGAGAGCGCTTTAGTGTTAGTGTAGTACTGGAAGTTGCGTTCATATTTCCAGTATTTCTCGCCATCTTTACTAATCAGCTTGTTGATGCGTCTCTTTATCTTGTCTTCATTATCTCTGGTCATTCTTTGTGTTCTCCCATGAACCACCAGTATCTTGAACTGGCTGCATGTTGTTTGCTGCTTTACTGTTGTCTATGTCTCTCTGAAGAGCCGCATTTACTGTCCTTTGCATAGACACAAATGACTGCAATTTGTCCGACTGCTTTGGACTGAAATATCTTGGCTGTATTTCTTCAACAGTAGCAACTTCATCTTGTGGCGGCTCTTGTGCTTGCGCTGGTATTCCGTAATTTAAGTTCATTTTCTTAATCTGTCTCCACTAAGTAACTTTATCAGCATCAGGTCATGAAGCTGTTTCTGTGCTGGCGTTTCTTCTTTATTCTTAATAGTCGTTGTTGGCGTTACTATGGCGAACTTATTCAATCCGCCAAAGTTGTTTCCATATAGTCTGTTAATGAACATCATTGCTGTGGTTCTCCTCCTTTTGACTGAACAGTATAGTTCAAGTTTGTTGGCTTTGGAGCTGGAGCAACTGTTTGCTGTGGCTGTTGTGCTTGTCCAGTTCCCATATTTACAGTTGTGTCTTCAATTCTCTGTCTCTGCAATTCCAATTTAGAAATAGCATTATCAATCCAACTTTCAATGTCATTTAATGTTGCAACGTGTGCGTCATTAGCAGCTTCTTGTTCTTCCATCTGAGCTGTAGCAATTTTCTGTGTGTCTTCTAATGACTTATATAGAAGTTGGTCAATAGACTGTGTAGAAGAATTCTGTGAAGTTGTCTCCGATTTTCCTGTTGTGCTTCCACCTGCTGTAATAATAGGAGACTCAAATCCAGCTTCTATAGTTCCTGTTGCGCCTTCTGTTCTTCCAGCTGTTGCGCTTGCTCCAGTAACAAATATTCCTTTCAAGCCATCTTGAACTGCTGCCATAGTGTCGTGGTAGGCGTCCCAAGCTCTTCCAGCCAACTGTCTGCGTGCTTCACTAATCTGTGCTTTAGTGTTCTGCAATCCAGCAATTCTTTCATCAATTTTAGCCAAAATCTCTTGCTTATCAGCTTCTGTCTTCAGTACAGCCTGTTCAGCTTGTGCTTTACGCTGAGCTTTATTAAATCCGTACTGTTCATTTGCTTCTTCAACAGTAATTCCTTTAGCGTCAGCAATCTGTTCAATTGAAGTCTTGTTGCTCATCAAAAGTGCTTGCAATGGCGCTTTATTTCCATTATCAAATTCTTTCAATGCGTCTTCAAAGATGGCCTCTTCAGATCTCAATTCACGGTTAGCGTCCATCATCTTGTCTGTTTCTGTTTCAATTGCGTCATAAGCGTCTTCATAGCGCTGTCCGCCTGTCAACAATCCAGCTCTATCCATATTCATTTTAGCATTCTTAGAGATCATATCAACAACTGCTTTTAATGTTGGGTACGCATTCAATTTTCCCAACTTATAGTCATTCAGCAACTTGCTTGGGTCTTCTGTATTAGTGTTTGTTGCTGGCGGCTGAGTTGCGTTTGTTGTTATTGCTGGCGGCTGTTCGTCTTTCTTCTCTTCTGGCTTGTTTCTTTTGCCTGAAGGAAGATTTATATTTTCTGGAAGTGGTTCTTCTTGGCTTTTAATTCTCTGCTGTGAGCCATCATCTAAAGTATCGCCTGGTAGTCTTTCACCAGCTGCATCTTCAATCTTCTTCTTTTCTTCAGGAGGCGTAGCTTCATTTTCGCCTTTTACATAGCCTGGGTTGACTTCATTTTCTTTCTTCTTTTGGTCAACTGTAGCTTTAGCTCCAGATTTCTCCGCGTCTGCTGAATTCTGTCCATCCATAACTGCTGCGGCTGTATTCTGAGCTGTTTGGTTCTCAAGCTGGTCGTCTTTAGCTGTTCCAGCTGGCGAGCTTGTCGCTTCTTGTTGAGCTTTATCTCCAGCATTTAGTTGTTGATTTAGTCTCTTTATTTCAGCATTTGCTTCATCTAAAGTTCCAGTAAATTCAATGTATGATTTTCCATCAGTAGGCGGCGTGTCTGAAACTGAATTATATCTGGTTCCGTCATCGTAGCCACTGTCATTAAACTTGCCACTGGCAACTAAGTATCTTTTCTTAGACACATTATTTGCTTTCTTCTTTTGTTCGTCTGCATATTTCTTAGCTGTCTTTCTTATAGCTTCATCACGGCCCCAATTGTTACCAACGTTATCAACGTAGTAACCACGAGCTGTGTCTTCTGCTTCTTTCATTGAGCTGAATGAGCCAAAGTCTTTACCTTCAAAAGAGGCAATTACTCTGTCACCCTCTTCTCTAAACTTTAACTTTCCTTGAGATTTTGCGTTGTTATAATTATTTTCGCCTTTTACTCTCTTTTCCCAATCTTCATACGCTTTATTGTCTGGAAATGAAACAAAATCCATAGACTTAGCTTTTCCATCAGTAACAAGCTTGTCACGATCTTTCTGGCTGTATTTCTTTGGGTTACCTTTCTCATCTTTCTTTCCGTAAATCATCTGTTATAGTTCCTCTTAATTCTAATAGTTAAATGTTGCTTCCAATTGCTCCGCCTAAAATAGCTGTTCCGCCTGCTGCGAAAATATTAAATGGAGGCGGCAACACAACACCTGCAATTCCGCCTAATATCTTGCAAACATTTCCAACATTAGCCATAGCTTGAGATCTCGCTTGAGCCGCCAAATCATATTTTCTTTTAGCTTCTTCACAAGCAAATTCTTTCAGTTCTAACACCTTCTGGTATTTAGTGTCACGTTGAGCCATCTTGTCTTTAAATGTTGACTGAAAATCGCTTATGGCTTGCTGGTTGTTTGCTGTAACATTAGCCATCTTATTATTCACTGCATTTCCAGTTTCAGAGGTCACATTGACTAAAGCTGAAGCGAGCTGGTTGTTCAATTTTCTCTGTTCATTCAATGAAACAGCCGCTTCTTGCATAGGCGCGTTCAAGTCTAATCTGTCATTAGCAATCCTGTTCTGTTCTCTTGCCAAATCTCTTTGAGCCTGCAAATAGTCATATTCAGCTTGGTTCTGCTTTCCAGCGAGAGAATTTCCATATCTGTAGTCCTGCTCTTGTCTTTGTTTCTGTGCTGCTTCGTCGGCCGCATTTAAAGACTGTTCAATTTCATCATAATTTTCATCCATTTAAGTAACTTCCTCTCCAAACATCTAAAGCAACTTCAAGCACATCTGCGAGGTTGCTCTGGTTAATAGCCGCTTCACTAAGTGTAGCTGCTTCTCCGAAACTTTCAGCTTGCTTCTTGTATCCAGCTGCTTTAAGCTTTTCTTCTCCAGATTTAACAGCCTCATCATAAGCTGTCTTTCTGTTAGCCAATTTATTTTCACCAATTATTCTTGCCGCGTTATAAGCGTCATCAGCCATAGCCATAGAAGCGGCTCTTGAAGCTCCGTACGCCGCAAAATTGCTGTCGCCTGCTCCATCTGAAGCCATCAGTTGTGCCGCTCTGGAAGTAGTGTCATCAGCTCTGTCTCTTGAGCTTGCGAGGTTATTTATTATCTCTTCATATATTCCAGTACGCTTTTCTAATTCTTTTCTCTTCCTTTCTTCTTCAGCTTTTCTTCTCTGTTCCTTTTCAGCATTCAATTCAGCTTGAGACCTATGTGTGCCGCCATATGGGTTGTTCTCGCCTGAAGCTCCGCCTGGTATGCCTTTTAATGTCCATTTCTTCGGCTTGTTGTCGTTCCAGAATTCACGCATAGTTGCTCCAGCTTCTGGACTGTAGGCTGTAGTTCCTGTCTGTTTCTCATAATCTTTAGTGTTCAGTGTTTGCGCCATTTTAGTTTCTCCTTAGTACTGGTACACATTTCTCAACTGTGGGTAGTCGCCACAATTGTCTAAACTGTCAATAAATAGACTTTCAGCGTCATTTCCATTAAAGTCTAATCCAATCTTCTTAGCAATAGAAAATGCAACCAAATAGCTCAAATAGTCGTACATCAAAGTGTTTGGAAAATCTAATGCTGTGTCTGGTACAAATGATTCCAAATAGAAGTTGGTTCCATCTGTAGTCAGTGCGCCATATCCATCTTTCCAATCTAACTTAATGTAAGCAATGAAGTTCTCTTCATATTCAACTGGTTCTTCGAATTCAGTGTCTTCAATGAACCAAATTATTCTTTTGTTAGTGACTATCGCTGGGTTGTCATCGAAAATAGTAGCGCCATAAGCGTCTTCGTCTTCGTCTAATGCAACTAATGGCTCAGTAGCTTGTTGGTCATCTGTATCCCATATTCCATTGTTCTTTATGGCATAAATCTTTCCATTGTCTAATCTAATGAATTTAGACCATTGTGTTTCTAATGAAACTGGTAATTTCAGTACAATCTCTTTTCCAGCAAAATTGTCAAAGTGGTATGTATATTCATCTTCACCTGTCTGTTCGCATCCATCAGCCACATATAGTTCTTCTTTATAAATCAAAGTGTGAATGTGGTCAGTGTTAGTTATAGTTCTCTGGTTAATGACCTCGCCTTTATAGTTCAATGTATAAAGAATTCCATTGCTGCAATAAGCTGTAATCTGCTTGTAGGCCCAGAAGTTCAAAAGATTTGCTGGAAATTCGTATCCAACTTCTTCACCTGCCGCCCAATTGTTGATTTTCAATCCTGAAGTTCCAGGTGTTCCAGTGTCGTACGTATAGACAGTATAATTCTTGTAGAATCTTCTGTCTGCATTTGGAAGCGTGAAGTTGTCAGTAATGTCCTGCTTGTCGCTTGGGTACATCAAAGTTATAGGCTTTTCCCAGTATTCCATAGTCAAATATGGCGCTGTGCATTTCCCATAAATTATCAGTGTGTTTCCAATTATGTCATATGAAGGGTAGTTGTCTGGAAGATCAGCTGTCTTTCTCTGCAAAAGTACGCCTGTGTTAGTTCTAATGCAGCTCATCTGGCCGAAATCCCAAGGAAGTCTGTTTGGTCCTGGGCAGACTTCCATCCTTTTGTAGAAGTAGTGAGCGCCATTATTTATCAGTGTTTGATTTACGTGGCGCCACGCCTTGTCTAAGTAATTATTCATTTCTTTATAGCCAACCACCTTAGAATCATCATAGTCTAACAATTCTAAAGCGTGGCTTATCACATCTCTTACTGTATTCATATATCTAATAGTTATGAATCATATCCCATTATGGCATCTAATCTGCTTACATGTGGCGCCGGTCCTTTTGCTGTGTCTTTTACAATTTCTTCTTGGACTTGGTCTTCATAGCTTAGTCCTTTTGTAATGCGTAAGACTTCGTACAAATATGAACGTGAAGCGTATCTGAGAGCATCCAAAATGTCTGGGTGAAACATGTTGTCATCTATCTCATTTATTATGTTGTCATTTTCATCTCTCTTGTAAATCGTATTTTCGCATTCCATTTCACAAACACCGCCTTCTGGTATGTAAATCTTAGTTCTTAGAAGGTCAGCCAACTGCAATATGGAAGTTGCTTTATCATATTTATACGCAAAGTGAACGTTCTTAATGCCATAGGTTCTTTCCAATTCCCACGTCAATGGCTTTACGTTGTTGTCTGTAATGACTTTCAAGTTGCCTATGTTGAAGTTCTTGTCTCTTTCTAAACAGAATCTTTCAGCTTCATTTCTAACTGCAATTATAGCTTCTGCAATCTCACTGGCGCTGGCTCCATTAAATCTTCTTTCATTGTTCATCACGTAACAAACCTTTTCATTGCATAATAGCGCAACAATTCCATTATAGTCTGTGCCACCATAGTCAACACCAATATAGGCATGTGTTGGTATGAATTCATTTGGTATAGAGCCTTTATATGTTCTGTAGCCTTTGTAAACCTGTGCTTCAGTATCATAATAAAATTCGCCATATCCCTCTCTTTTAATAAAAGCGTCTTCTTTTGTTAAATTGTGTTTCTTACAAAGTTCATCAATAAAGTTATCAAAATTAGGTATAAATGGGTTCTTATTAGCATACCACTGGTAAATTGTCCAAATATTAGACCTGTAGCATTTCTCATAATATGTTGTTGAAACACGTGGCGGCGTAGAAACCATCACACACTGAGAATCACTAAAGTCAGCCATCATAGGCGTCAGTACGTCATTCAATAAATATTTTAGATTTATCTGGTATGCAGCTTCATCTATGACTATGGCTCTTGCTTTGAATCCTCTCAATTTGTCGGCTTCAGATCTGTTAGAATTGCCTCTAAACTTAATGAATGAACCATTAGTAAACTCAATTATTCCATCGTTCTTGCTCTGTCTTTCAATTCCTAACTCAATCTCAGTAGCGCAATTTACGCATAAGTCAAAGCACTGGCTTATAGCATTTTCAAACTTTAAGTGTATATAGAATGCTGGTGTATTTGGTATCAAACATTTCTTTACTAACCATCTTGCGGCCAAATTAGTCTTTCCAGTACGTCTTCCTGTGTTAACTAAAATATATTTAGAAGTTGTGTCTAAAAGTACGTCACGTTGTTCTTTATAGCATTGCTTATATATTCTGTATTCAAGAAAATCTCTGTCTCTCATTAAAAGGCGTTCTGTTTCAGCGTCCAATGAAGTCAATATGTCTTCTTGCATTATCTGTTTAGCAATAAGCTGTCCTAATGCTCCATTAGGGTTATCTCTTGCTTCTTTCAGCATTTTATTTATAAAGTCTTCGCTCCAACTAACTTTGCTTTTAGAAGTAACTGGCGCGACTAAAGATTTTCTTAAAGCGTCGTAGATTTCTCCTTTAATCTGTCTGCTCGCAATTTTCTTTATGCTCGAACTTGAACCTGCCATTTTGCCTCCATTTGTAGAATGTAGCTTTGCTTATGTTTAGTGCAGCCACAGTGTCTTGTATAGAATCATAATATATTCCTGTTTCTTCATCTTTCACTGGCTTAAATAATTTTCTTCGTTGTTCTTCAGACATTTTCTTGCCTTTATTATGTGCAGGCTTTCCTTTTCTTCTTTCAATAGCTTCTTTAACCTTTTCGCTTTTAGCGTGTCCAGCTTTTATATTTTCGTGCCATTCTTTAGAAAATTTTAGTCTTCCTTTTACAAAGCCTTGAGGACATTCAAAGTTATATGTTTCAACTTTTCCATTATTAAACCAGTGTCTTCCTAATTTCTTATGTATTTTCACATAGTTCCTGTAATTATAATTTTCGTTCCATTCTTTGAATTGCTCATCACTAATAGTTACATATTCTTTATTTTCATTATTTACAATATCAAACTTGTCATAATGATTTCTAAAGCTCATATACTGTTGGTGTGTCAAAATTATGTTTCTGTCTTTCTTGAAAATATAAGCGCGATTTTCATAGTGTTCTTTTAATGAAGACCTAACCTTTTCAATATGTTCTGGTGTCTTATTCATTTCTGAAACCCAATCAAAGCCACGAGCTTTAACTCGTTTAGTTAAGTCTTCTTTTCTTTCTTTAGTCCACGCTTTTCTCATTTTCTCTAAAGATTCTTTCTGGTGTTTCTTTCCAAACATTCCGTTTGCTGGTCCTTTGAATCCATTATCGAATTTAGCTGAATCCATCCAAGCTCCAAAATTGTAGTTACAATTATAGTCATTATCAGCTTTATCAGCCAAAATGCAAATTGTTTCCATTATATTCAAAGTTTCAGCGTCATTTATGTTGTCTAAAATGATTTCACGCTTTTCTAATAAGTCTTTATGTTTGTTATAATAAGCTGAAGAAGTAATATAATTATCATTTTCCTTATGTTGTGTGTGCTTTCCAATATAGGTACAGCCATTTCTAAAGTATAATTTATAAATATATCTTCTTTCCATTTTAGTTCATCAATCCAATTTCTTGAAAATAAGTATCATAGTAGTTGTAATAGCTGTCCCAATCGAAACTGCCGCAACTCCTCTCCAAATCCATAATTTTAATTCTGAGCTCTTCAATGACTTCGACTGCTTCTCGAGCTGAACTGAGATTTCTTTCAGTGATTTCTCCGAGTTCTCCAACTTCTTTGTTGACTGTTCCAACAATAGCTCCGAGCTCTTCAATGACGCTTGTAAGCTCTCGATTTTCTCTAACTGCTCTATCGAGTTGTTCTCGAGCTGTGTTATATAATCTTCCAGCTGTGTAAGACTTGACTGCGAAGTTGACTGTTGTGAAAAGCAAAGTGGCGCCAACCAAAGAAGCAATGACAATAGCAATAATTTTCTTAGTCTTTTCATTCAATATCGTCTCTCCTGTAAATGTCTTCTTCTCTTTCCTGTCTAATCTCCAACTTAGTGCCGTCATTTAGTGTAACGACAATCTCAACTTTGTTAGTCTCAACTTGATTTATCAGCTGTTCCAAGAATGCATAGTCTAATGGTCTCTGAACCAATGAAGCCATTTTCTTGTTGTAAGCATCCATTTCAGCCAATTTGTTCTGAATCACTGGGTCAAAAGTCTGAATTATTTCTCGCTTGTCGTCTTTTCTTCTTCTCTTACCAAACATAGTAAATCTCCTTTCAAATTATAAATGTTCTTTGGGTGCTGAATGAATCCAACTGGAATGCCGTCTTCTGTGTTTGGCAATAATCTCAATTGGTCTTCTCCAGTAACAATGTAAACTGCAAATCCTAATGAGCCCCATTCTGTTGTAACTGCTGCAATTGGTTGGTCATAGTCTTCTTTAATGCCAAAGAAAATGCAAATTGCGTGAACTAATGATGGTACATCTGAAAAGTCAAGATTTAAGTCTGTCTTTACATATTTCTTGTAGTATTTAATGGCTCGCTTCAATGAGATTTTCCCTAACATATATTCCGCAATCACAAATGAACCAACACTTGTAACGTACATGTCTCTCGGAAACTTCATAATTTTATTCCTCAAACCTTTCTTCATTCTTCTCCAATCTCCTTAAAGTATTTGTTAAAATCCTCATCTGTCCAATAATTTATCCGGTCAGCGAAGATTTTCTTTCTGTCATATAGTACGCCTATCACTGGAAAATAGCAATATGAAGTCAACTTTTCTGGTGCTCCACGTCTTCTGTATCTTTCAATTATAGTCGTTGTAGCGTCTAATGCCAATTCATAAGCGTCTTCATCACTAAACACAATCTTTGCTTTCAGCAATTTCTGCTTTACTAAACCATAACAAATTCGCAACACACATTTGAACTGTGTGTCATTATCTCCATTCTTTACAGCTTCTGAAAATAATTTGTTAGTGTCTTTCCATTCTTTGTTGTCTTTGTCTAAGAAGTCAAATTTTATAGAAGAGCCTGTGTGAATCTCTTGTGCCATATTTCCTTATGTTGCTTTCCTTTCCGTATGAATCCCAATCTTCCAACACAAAATGTGTAGCTCCATTTCTGGTATATTTAACCACATCAATATCGGCGTTTGGGTCTCCGTCAACACTGTATTTGTATCTAAACTTCTCTCCGGTTAAATATTCAACAATCTCTAATGGACATCTAATATAGCAATTAGTATCCATAAACTTGTGATTTACACAATATAAATAAGCGTCAACTGTTTCATCTAATGATTTTCCAAGCTTTTGGCAAATGCTGAGAAAATAGCAGCCACTCTTTCCCAATTCCAATAATATTTTCTGAACGCCTTCAATCATATTCGATCTTTTCTCCTTTTAGTAATTTGTCTTTGTTGCTGTTATATTTAATAGTCGCTGCGTATCTGTCAAATGAACTGTATGTGTAAATCACATTTTCATTATCGTCTTCAATTAACACTGCATATAAATCTGTCAATTTGAGCAAATAAATTATTCCTTTTGAACACTGTCTAAACTTTAGAATTTTCCAGCCTGAAAATATATCCATTTTCCGACAAATCTCCCATAAAATTCCAACCACTGTTGGTCATAATTTTCATAATGCTTAAGGCGTTCCATTCGAGAAACTTCTTTGTGGCATGATGAACACAGTACTGCAAATCTTTCTGGTTCCAAGTTGTCATATTCCTCTGGGAAAATATGATGAATTTGTAGTCCAGATTTCTTAGTAACTCCGCAACATTCACATTTATAATTTCTGTCTTTTAAAATAGAAAGCCGGAAGGCCTTCCATTCTTTAGTCTTCCGGTATTCTGTCTTTTCTTTTCCGCTTTTAATTTTCATGCTTATATAGTTTAGACTTTATAGATTTAATTCTTCCAAAATAATCTCTTTCAACTGTAAAGAGCAACTTAAATAGAATTGGCGTAACAATTATAGCAGCTGAAACAATCAACAATAATATCAACATCATTTTCTTCCTCCCAAAATCTCATCAACATTTGCGTAAACTTCGCCATTAGCCATTTTACGTACGACACATTTGCATTTGTATGTTTGTCCAACCGTCTTTGCTTGTGCAATAAATTTAGCTGCGAGCGATTTTGCTTTTCCTTTTAAGGTTGCTGGTAGTCTCTGGTAATGTGTAAAGCAATTTCCGTCAGCGTCTTGAAAAGTATAAATATTATATTTCTCAAGTGGCCATTTTGCAATGTCAATCAATTTCAACTGCTTTGTAAAAGCTCCAGTTCTCTTCATCTCTTCATCTCTCATAATTTAGTTCTCCTTATACTGTAATTAGTAGATTTTATTTTGAAAAGTTACAGCTTTTGTAAGCCACAAGGTCTAAATCTGAAAATGAAAAGTAAACATTAAAGTTGTCATTTCCATCTCCATTATAGTACGAGAATTTTAATCTTCCCGCATTCTTAATAATAAAATCTAACAAATCACATTTATTTAGTAGGAATCCAATGAAAAGATTTGGCTTTTCTATCAGGTACAAATAATCAACTTCTTGATGCTCCAGTAAAGGGCAATATGTTGTTCCAGCTTTTGGTCCTTTTCCAAGTTTCTTCAACACAGTTAGCTTTTGTGAAGTTGAAACTTTCAAATCATATAGTTTGCCATCTAAAATAATATCAGCGCCTGTTGAAAGGTCATAATGTGTATCTTTGGCGCCATATTTATCAACCAGCAACTTAATGGCTTCGGCTTCCTTTTGCCACTGTTGCTGCTGGTTCATTCCATAAAAGTACACGATTATTTGAAAATCCTATCATTGGGAAAGCCGGCTTTTCTCGCAATGTTATATTCAAATTCATTGTCGACTACCACATAGTAATCTCCAAATATCACGTCCTTTATGTAATCCATTAAGTCCTTGAGCGAATTAGGCTTAAATGTATCGCCGTGGTTGTTGTCTAATATTTCCATTTCATGTGTATCTCCTATTATTTATTTAGTTGATTTCATTCTCCACGATTTTCCTCTCTTCTGGTGTCAA
>Ga0326511_10002263_pt1 | contig 15702 bp, 17 predicted proteins | sample 0_2496_0518_D_FD_203701 | JGI IMG/M metagenome (GOLD analysis project Ga0326511, IMG submission 203701) | Bovine rumen microbial communities from UC Davis, California, United States - 0_2496_0518 | ecosystem: Host-associated > Mammals > Digestive system > Stomach > Rumen | place: USA...
AAAAAAAGTTACAGTTCAGTAACAGTTCTTTTTAGAAGTCCGCGCGAGTGATAGCTTATAAAAATTTTGCAATGATCCGTGGGTGACCGTTCAATTATTTCCAAAAGTTTGAAAAACTTTTGCTGAAATAATTAGAATGGGGCGAATGAAAAAATTTTTATAAACTATCACGATTAAGCAGGACAATGTAATTTTAAGTTACTGAACTGTAACAAAAAAATTATACAAAAAAAGAAAGAAGACTTATATTAAGGTCCCCTTTCTATGTATTATTATCCTTCAACTGGATAAACACTTACTTGTTTTTTATCTCTACCTTTTCTTTCAAATTTAACATTTCCATCTACTAATGCATATAGTGTGTCGTCACTACCTTTTCCAACATTAGTTCCAGGATGTACTTTTGTTCCTCTTTGTCTTACTAGGATATTTCCTGCTAAAACAAATTGTCCATCAGCTCTTTTTACACCAAGTCTCTTTGACTCACTCTCTCTACCGTTATGAGAGCTACCTTGACCTTTCTTATGAGCCATGTTCCTCAACTCCTTTCGGTTCTTGTTTTATATCTCTTTTATAAAAATCTAAATTTAAATTATGCTTCTACTTTTTTTGTAGTTTTCTTTGCTGCAGCTGTTTTTGTTTCTGCTTTAGCTTCTGTTGCTTCTGCTTTTTTAGCAGCTGTTTTAATTCCAGTAATTTCTACTTTTGTGTATGGTTGTCTATGTCCTTGTTTTCTTCTATAATTCTTTTTAGGTTTCATTTTGAAAACAATGATTTTTTTTGCTTTACCATGAGAAACTACTTTTCCTTCAACTTTTACACCTTTAACATAAGGATTTCCAACTTGTACTTTTCCATCTTCAGATACTAAGATTACTTTATCAAAAGAAACTTTTTTACCTTCTTCTGCATCTAATTTTTCAAAAAATACAACATCTCCTTGTGCTACTTTGTATTGTTTTCCACAACTTTCGATTATTGCGTACATTTAAAATGCACCTCCCTTATTTGTATACTCGCTAATCCTTAAATACAGGTAATTAAACTTAATTAATCTTTTAGAACCTTGACTAAGCGGATTACAGTTATCTATTCTACCATAATTCTACATGTTTGTCAATTGTTTTTTCAAATTTTCTAATGCCTTTTTTCTGTGGCTAATCTTGTTTTTTTCTACTTTTCCTAACTCTGCATATGTTTTTCCATTTTCAACTTCAAATAGAGGATCATATCCAAAACCATCATCACCTCTTAGCTCTTCAGCTATCTTTCCAACTGTTTCCCCTTTTCCTACTATAACATTTTCTTTGTCATAATAAGTTATAACACATACAAATCTTGCTATTCTTTCTTTATCTTTTAAATCTTTCATTTTTTCTAATATAGCATTATTTCTTTCTTCTTGTGTTGCATTTTCTCCTAAAAACCTTGCAGTATATACTCCTGGCCATCCGTCAAATGCATCTATGCAAAGTCCTGTATCATCTGCTATACATGGCATACCTGTTGCTTCATATACTTCTTTTGCTTTTTTTAATGAATTACCTTCAAAGGTATCTGCATCCTCTTCTACTTCAATATTACAATTTATATCTTTTAGAGTTAATAATTCATAATCACTTAAAATTTGTTTTATTTCTTCTACTTTTCCTTTATTATTTGTAGCTATTACTATTTTTTTCAATTTAAACCATTCCTTTCAAAAGATTAAAACTGTTTGGGAAATATTAAATAAATTCTATATGATTTTCCAAACAGTTTCTTATTTTACTTTTTCAAAATTATTCTAAATACTTCTGATACACTCCATCCTTGTGCTATTGTTCCTTTAGGTAAATATGGTGTTTTTGAATCATATATTTCTGCTATACTACCAATACATCCTCTTTGTTCTAATTCCTTTTTAAAAGTTTTCTTAGTTTTTTCTATGAACTTTTCTAATTTTTCTTCTATTTCTTTTTTATCATTTTTTTTCTTTGTTTCTTTTAACATATTTTTTAATGCATTATAATATAATCCCAAAAGCCATGGCCAAGTTATTCCTTGATGATAACTATAGTCTCTTTTTTTGCCATCACCTTCATATATTTCAACATAATTATCTTCACCTTTAGCAAGTGTCTTTAATCCATAAGAATTCAGTAATTTTTTTTCTACTACATTAATAATATTTTTAGCTTCTTCTGAGCTTGGTTCTATTACAGGATAACTTAAACTTAATGCGAATAATTGATTTGGTCTTATTTTACTATCACCTAATACATCATATAGACATTTTCTTTTGGCATTATAGAATTTTTCATTAAAAGATTTTTTACACTCATCTGCTTGTTCTTTATATTTTTTGGATTTTTCACTATCTCCAAACTTTTTGCTTAAAGTTGACATTATCATATTTGCATTATACCATAAGCTATTAACTTCTACTACTTTTCCTGATCTTGGTGTTATTGCAACTCCATCATATTTTGCATCCATCCAAGTATTTTGTGTTTCTTCAGTTCCAGAAACTATTAAGCCATCTACATCTAAATAAATATTATTGTTATCAACATCAATTTCCTTTTTATAATGCTCAATAATATCTTCTAAAACTGTATAGAATTCATCTTCAATAAATTTATAATCATCAGTATACTCTAAATATTTTTGAATTGCTTCAAATAATAAAAGTGATGCATCTACACTATTATATAAAGGTCTATTATCATATCCTGAATATCCATTTGGAACTAAGCCAAATTTAACATCTCTTATCATAGTTTTTAATACTTCTTTTGCAATATCATATCTTTTAGTTACTAATAATAAACCTTCAAAAGATATTAAGCTGTCTCTACCCCAATCTAAGAACCATGGGTATCCTGCAATTAATGTATGTAGTCCAAAGTTTGGTCTATACACTACAAAATTGTCAGTCGCAATAATAAAGTTTTTTATTAATTGATCTTGTTCTAATTCTTTTTTTGTCTTTTTTTCTTTTCTATTATCTATAAGAAGAAATTGGTTAAATAATTCCCCTAAACGTGTTATTTCTTTATTAATTAAGTCTTTAACATTTATCTGTTCTATATTCTCTTCTAAAGAAAATATAAAAGAGATTTCTTTTTCTTCATCTGCTTTTATATTGATTTCATATCTTCCAGGAACACTATGATCTTCTTCTGGATAAAATCCTCTTTTTTGTTCTTCTATATAAAACATATTTTTAAAATTATCATTTTCATGTTTTATATATTCTCCTTCAGATATGTTCATATATAAAGGGTTTTGTGAATTATTATCTACAACAATTTTCACCTTATTATCATGTATTTCCTGTCTTAAATTAAAATCATGATTTATATTTACTGTATGAAAATCTCTAAAGTTAATAATTGGTGCTAATGTAAGTTTAATATCTTCTTTTCCATTTTTTATCTTATAATATACTCCAACTGTATTTCTTCCATATTCCATACAGATTATTTTTGTTATTTCTACATCTTTAACTTTGTATTTAAATACAGGGACGTATTCTTTTTCAAATTCTTCTTGATTTTCATATCCTCTTGAAATATATTCTTTACATACATTGGTATATAGTGGATAATTTTCTCCAGAAATTTCTATATTTTCATCTATTTTTGAAAATACTAAGAATCTCCTTGCAGGTGGTGTTAATGGTGCTACTAATAATCCATGATATTTTCTCGTATTTGCACCAATTATTGTAGACGAACTATATCCTCCAATTCCATTTGTTATAATCCATTCTTTATCTAATCCGTTTTCTAAATTCAAACTTTCTTTAGTAAATTTCATACTTTTTTCCTACCTTTTATTATATATTTTTATTTTTCTTTTAAGTTACTTTTTTCTAATTTTTTAAGCATTTCTTCTCTTATTTCTTGTGGTGTTTTTTTCCTAGTTCTACCACTTTTATTAACTCTTTCACTTTTTACTTTTTTATCAGCAGTTTGATTTGTTGTTTTTTTATTTCTTTTTGTTTCTTTTTCACTTTTCTTTTTTGCTTTTCTATCTGATTCTCTAATAGATGCTATTCTTTCACTATATTTGTTGCTAAATTTGCTCTTACCTTTTTTAGGTTCTATTCTTTTATGATTTCCTTTTACTTTTTCAGCCTTTTTTTCTTTTTTCTTCATCTCTTTTTTTATTTTGTTTATTCTTTTTTCTTCTCTTAATTTGTTATTAAGCATCATATATTGTGGATCATTTTGTTTATCTTGATATTTTAAATCATCACATATTAATTCAATAATTGAAGATGCTACAAGATTTGGATCATGTCTGATGAAGTCATCACTTACGACAGCTAAGTTTCTTTGTAAAAACTTAATACCTTTTACTTTTTCAATATCTTGCTCTACTAAATCTTGACCACCCATATTATATTTTTTTATAAATTCTGGTATTATTTCTCCTGTATCATAAATACAATAATCTACCACGCCTGTTCCGCAATGGTCTATGATTGCATTCAAATGATCTGATACCGAATAATTGTCTGTTTGTCCAGGTTCTGTCATTATATTACTAATATAAACTTTAATTGCACTACTTTCTTTAATTGCTTTTGTTACACCATTTACTAAAAGATTTGGTATTACATTTGTATATAAGCTTCCCGGTCCTATTATAATACAATCTGCATTTTTAATTGCATCTATTACTCCTGGTGCTGGTCTACAGTTTGTTGGGCTTATTAGTATTCTATTTATTTTTGTTATTTTATCTGAAACAACTTCTGGTATTCTAGATTTTTCTTCTACTATATATCCATTAGCAAGCTCTGCAACAATTTTCATTTCATCTAAAGTAACTGGTATTACTCTACCAACCATATTTAGTACTTCATTACTTTTTAAAATTGAATCTTCAAAATTTCCATTTATTTCTTGCATTGCTGAAAAATAAATATCTGAGAAATTAAGCCCTCTTAATTTTCCTTTTGTAAATTCATAGTTGAATAATTTATCTATTTGACCATCTTTATTCGCTAAAGATACTATACTATCTTTTACATCTCCTAAAGGAAGCATTTGTAATTCTTTTCTAGAGTTAGTTGCTGCTTCTCCATAATCTGATATTGTAACTATTGCTGTTAAGTTATTAGTATATTTTTTCATACCATATAGAACAGTATCTAATCCTGTTCCTCCACCAATTACAACAATGTTAGGTCCTTTATCATATACAGTTTTATTAAATATTAATGATTTGACATTAACATTTTTCTTATTTTCCATTCTTTCATCTGTTGATTCTATTAATACTTCTAATGTTCTTTTATTTAAAAATATTAATCCAAGCACAATTGCTAAAAAACCTATTACAAATATTACAACAACTTGCCCTACTTCCGTAAATGAAATTTCTTTCATTACTAATATTTTTGCAAGCCCATAACATGCGAGAATTATTCCTATTAATATTAAAAATATCCATCTTTTCATTTTATTACTTGATTTAAACCATTGCATTAATCCACTCATTTTCTATTATTTCCTTTCGCTATTCCTAATTCACCTATAACCTCAATTTCTAGCTCTATATTTTTATTAAACTTCTTATAAACTTCATCTTTTATGTATTCTACTAAATCTAAAACATCTTTTGCAGTTGCATTTCCTTTGTTTATTATAAATCCACTGTGTTTTGTTGAAACTTCTGCTCCACCAATACTATATCCTTTTAATCCGGCATCATCAATAAGTTTTGCAGTTATAAAATCTTCTCCTCTTTTAAATGTACTTCCTGCACTTGGATATTCCATTGGTTGTTTCTCTTTTCTGTATTTTGAGTATTTTTCTATTTTCTCTTGTATTTCTTCTTTTTTTCCTTTTTGTAGTTTTAGTTCTACTTCTAGAACAATATATTTTTCTTCCTTAAGTAAACTTTTTCTGTATTCAAATTTCATTTCTTCATTTGAAAAGTCTTTTATATTTCCATCATAATCCATACAAGTAACTTTGGTTACATTATCTTTCATTTCTCTTCCATGAGCACCTGCATTCATTCTAATTGCTCCACCAATAGTTCCTGGAATTCCTAAAAATTCTTCCATTCCAGATATTTCTTTTGAACACATCATTCTTGCAACTTTACCAATCTTTTCTCCAGAAGCTACTTTTAAAATATATGAATTATTTACTTCTTTAGTTTCTATTCCTTCAATTTTTATACAAATTGTAATTCCTTTTATTCCATTGTCTAATACTAATAGATTACTTCCATTCCCAATAACAGTTAATGGTATTTTATTTTTTTTGGAAAAGCTTAGTATTTCTTTTAAATCCTCAATATTATCTATCTTTACAAAGCATTCTGCAGGCCCACCTATCTTAAAAGTTGTATGCTTAATCATTGGTTCATTATATAATATTTTATCTTTATCTATTTGTAAGTTTGACTTTTCTATTAATTCCTTTAAGTTCAAATTTACACTTCCTATCTATTTTTTTTTTATTAATCTTATTCTACTAAAAACTTTTTATTTACAAATTTTAATTTCTTACTTACTATATCATCTTTAGGCAAAAATTACAAGCCTTCTAAATTATAAAGCTTTAATTTATTTATATAAACCAAGAAATTCACTCACATAATATTTTATGTATAGTGGTGAACTTATATAATTTTTTGTTATTATTTATATATAAAATTGATAATATTTATTTGGAGGTTAATGTGAGATTTAAAAGGATTAAAGATTTAAGAGAAGACCATGATATGTTACAAAAAGATGTTGCTAAATTACTTGGTATTTCACAACAATATTATTCAGAATATGAAAAAGGTAATAGAACAATTCCTATACAACATCTAATCACTTTATCAAAATTTTATGGAACCTCTATCGATTACATCGTTGGTTTATCAAATTTAGAAAATAGTAAAAAAACAAGTTAAAACTATTTTTATTTATAATAGTAATTAACTTGTTTTTAAATTATATATCCATTTGACTTCCTAAAAATGCAGCCGCAGATTGAGCAACTTTTTTTTCAACCTCATCCATCTTTTTATTAGCTTCTTTTGACATAAGAATTACAGTTCCAATTGTATCTCCATTCGATATAATTGGATATACTACTTGTGCGTTATTTTTTCTTTCATTATTATCATTTTTTATAATTGGCATAGCAATATTGCTATTCTCTTTACTTGTATAAACTTCTTTATCTTCCATTAATTGTTCTAATTCTTTACTTATATCTTGTTCTAAAAACTCTTTTTTAGAACCTCCTGAAACTGCAATTACTGTATCCTTATCTGTTATACAAGCAATATGTCCGGTTGTTTTAGATAATGTTTCTGCATAACCAGCTGCAAATTCTGATAACTCACCTATTGGTGAATATTTTTTTAATATAACTTGCCCTTCTCTGTCTGTAAATATTTCTAATGGATCTCCTTCTTTAATTCTTAAGGTTTTTCTTATCTCTTTTGGTATTACAACTCTGCCCAAATCATCTATTCTTCTAACAACTCCAGTTGCCTTCATAATTTTCCTCCTTCGATTTTACGAATATTTTTGTTTTATAATCTTATTATTACAAAAGAGGAAAAAATTATTCATTTTTATATTTAATTGTTTTTTCTATATTTATTTCATATAAAAAGTCTAAATCGAGAAATAATACTCAAATTTAGACTTTTTTATTATTCATCTTCATTTTTTTCTTCTTTTTTGGTTAAAAAGCTTACTTTATATTTGTTTATTATATATTCTAAGCTCTTAGAAAAATCTTTCAAGATTACATTTTTTATTGTAGGATCTTTTGTTCTTAAATAATCATCTATAACCTGCTTTATTTGTTTTAAATTTTTAGCTTCAGGTTCTAACTCTTTTGTATACTTTTCTGCTCTATCAATTAATTTTTCTTTAATTAACATTATATCTTCATTACTTGCACATGATATTCTTTGTAAAAACTGATTTGCATCATAATATTTAAATATTGGTATTTTAGTGCAATCTCTATCAAATATTTCATAAAATATTTCCATTTTCATTGGAATATTTTTCATTACTTCATCTGCTTTTTCTTTATATTTCTTATCTAATAATTGTTCGTTTAAATTATTGAAATGTTTTAAAATATCAACTAAATCTTCTTCTACTTCTTCTATTGCAATTTTCCCTAATTCTTCTTCTACATTATCACAATATTCTGAAGTAAGTGAAGAAAGATTCATTCCATTAAAAAATATAGCTCTTAAAACTTTTAAATCATAATTTATTAATCCTTTTCTAGAAAAATAACTAAAATAAGCAAATATTTTAACCATATCTATAAGTCTTATTTTTCCTTGCTTTACATCTTCCATAATTTCTTCAATTACATTATTAAACTCATCATCTGATATTTTCCAATATTCCTCTGTAATTAATCTTTTATATGCAGGTAATTCTCCTGTATCTATAGTTTTTCTTATTGTTTCCATATTATCTTTAAAGATTTTCATATCAAATATACGCGTTCTAATATAATATTCAATAAATTTAAAGAATCTATATTCTGATTTAAAATTATAATAATAATTATTATCAAATTCTTTTATATAAAATTGCCTATTATCCATAAGTATTCTTGATGATACTAATAGAGATTTATATTCTTCATTATTATTTATATTTATAAACTTTTCTTTAGTTATTTTACCTGCTTTTATTTCAAAAGAAATAGCAATCGTAAATATTAACATTGTTTGCATTACTCTATTATTAGTATTTGGATATGATTTATTTACCATTTCAAACACTTTTTTAAAATCATTTAATGCATGTTTTAATATTCTTAAATTTCTTGTTCCACTTCTATGAAAAGTATTTATAATAAATCTAGTATTTTCTCTTAAAAATCTGATTAATTCTGGATTATTTTCGTATCTCATTAAAATACCATTTATAATATAATCAAATTTAGGAGCATATTCAAAAGTTTCACCAATTAATTTTTCTTTTATTCTTTCATAGTCATTTGCTTTATCGAATACATGCTCTATCTTATCTTGAATTTTTTCAACCATTGGTTTATCTGATTTATTTAATTCATTTTGTTTATCTAATAAATATGTTGCAATAAAAGTTTTCATTTCTAAATTAGAACTTTTTAATTTTGTAGATAATTCTTTTTCATTACAAATAATTATTGTTTTTATATGGTCATGTTCTACAAAGTTATTGATATAACCTAAGATATCTATAACATCAACATTAGCTCTTTCTAAATCATCAAAACAAAGAACTTTATCATCAGTTGCAAAAAAATCAGTATAATCAAGTTTATTGCTACTTTGAGTAACACCAAAAAAATTTGCCATGTCTATACCTGTTTTTGCATATTCCGGAATAGTTTCTTGTCCTTTAGAATTCATAAATTTTCTTAAGTTTTTATCCATTAATTGAGTAGTTTCCATGAAAATCTTTTTACTAATATCCTCTAGATTAGATATACCATATAATGACATATAAATTGTGGTATATCTTTTTCCATTTAACTGCATAGACTCAATTTTATTTCTTATTTTGTTATTCCAAAAATGAGTCTTACCAGAACCCCACTCTCCATTAATCATTATTGCATAATCAGTATAATCAGCTCTAATATAATCTAATATACTTTCTACTAAATCTTCCATGACTCCTCCTTAGTTTAAATGGTATTTTTATTATTAATTTTATTTTACATTTATTTGTACTATTTATTAATCTTTAGCAATAGTTAATACACCTATTTTATCTAGATTTACTTCTTTTAGCATTCTACAGCATTCATTTGCTGTACTTCCTGTTGTATAAATATCATCAAATAAAAGTATTTTTTTATTCATTACTCTTTTAATGTTTCTTATTTCATAAACACCTTTTATATTTTCTAATCTATCTTCTTTATTTAATTTACTTTGTTCTATAATATTTTTAGTTTTAAAAAGAACTCTATTTTCTAGTTTTATTCCAACAATATTTGCTATGTCCTTTGCTATTAAATAACTTTGGTTATATCCTCTTGTCCTTTTTCTTTTTTTACTTATTGGAACTGGTACTATTGTATCATAAGTTTTAATAATTTCAAACATTTTTTTATTTTTTAATAAAAAATTTACAATTGTTTTATATAAATATGACTTTTCTTGGAATTTATATTGTAAAATTATTCTTCTAATTGCTCCTTCATATTTAAACATATAAATATGTTCATCAAATTCATTTTCTAATTTATCAAATTTCTCTACACTAAATTTTGCATCATTTTCAAGTATTTTATAACATTTATTACATAAAAAGTTTTCGTTTAACTTTCCACAAATCCCACATTTAGGTGGATAAATTAGGTTTAATAAACTTGGAACAGTGGGGACAGGTTCTTTTTGTTTCATTTTTGTCATTTTTTGTCGTTTCATTCTTTTAGCCACCTATATAATGTCGTTCTTCCTATTTGTAAAACATCTGATAATTCTTTTTTAGAAAATCTCCCCTCATACAAATTTAAATATGAAATAAACTTTATTGTTTGTTCTTTATTTCTTCTAATTTGTTGAAATGTTATTTTCTCTACACTTAAAAACTCTTCAAGAATATTATTTAAATTTATTTTATCTTTTTTTATACTTATATCTTTGTATTCAATTGATTTAAATTTTTGAATATAATTATTTGATGAATTAAAAATAAAATCTAAAATTTGTTGATGAATAAAACCTGTTTTTTGTAAATAATCATTATATGAAGAAAATTTATAATCTTTTTCTTTTTTTACAATTCCTGCCTTAACTGGATTCATATGAATATACTTTATACATAAATACAATTGCTCTCTTGTTATTATCGGAATAGACTTAAATCTATCTCTAAATACATAACCAACTCTGTCATTTTTTTCATTATAATATTTAGCATAACTAGAATTAACTCTGTGCATAAATTTACTAATATTTTGAATATCTTTAGAATAAAGCATCATATGAACATGATTGTCCATAATACAATAAGCAATTATTTCTATTTCAAATTCTTTATAATACTTTCTTAAGAATTGTAAATACTTGTTTTTATTATATTTTGTACCAAAGATATATTCCCTATTTATTCCTTGTACCATATGATGACATAATATTTCTCCAAGTAACTTTCTGCTCTTTCTTGGCAACGTATCTCCTCCTTTATATATCCTATTAAATAAAATATAATTGAAATTATTTTGATTTTAACTATATGAACTAAAAACATTTTGCATTTCTTTCTCTCCTTCCTTTTTGATATTATACTTTATCTTTCTTCTGCAGTCAACAAAAACATTTCGACAAAATATGACAAAAATGAAACAAAAGGTGCCTGTCCCTATTGTTCCATTTTGTATTCCAAACCTGTATTTCTTTTTTTGCTGTCTACATTTTTTATCATGAAATCTACTATTTTTTCACTTCCTATTACTATTAATAGTTTCTTTGCTCTTGTTATTCCAGTATATAATAGGTTTCTTGTAAGTAGTATTGGCGCTGATGGTGGTATTACCATAATAACCACATCAAATTCGCTTCCGTTGTGCTTTGTGTATTGTTATTGCATAACTATGTTCTATTTGATCTAATTCTGAAAATTCATACCAGGCTATTTTTTCGTCATCAAATTTTATTTCTACTAATTTTTCTTTTTCATCTACTTTTAATATTGTTCCAATTTCACCATTAAATACTCCTGCTCCTACTTCTTTTTCTTCGGAATTTTCTTTTTCTCTTTCCCAATAGATATCATAATTGTTTTTTATTTGCATTATTCTATCACCTTGGCGAAATACTGCTCCCATGCTTGTTCTTTCTGGAAAATTATTTATATTTGGATTTAATTTTTCTTGTAATACTTTGTTTAATTCTCTTGTTCCAAGTAATCCTTTTTTGGTTGGAGATAGTACTTGTATGCTTTCAAAAAAATTATAGTTTCCGTATTTTTCTAGTCTTCCTGTACATAGTGATATAACTTGATTTAACATCTTTTCTTGTGATGTTTCTTTTATAAAGAAGAAGTCTTCTTCTGAATCTGCTGATACTTCGTCTTTTGGAATGAAATTTTCTCCGTCATTTACTCTATGTGCATTTAATATTATTTTACTTCTTGCTGCTTGTCTAAATATTTTGTCTAAATGTATTGTTGCAACTTTTCCGAGAATTAATTAAATCTTTTAATACACTTCCTGGTCCTACTGATGCTAATTGATCTACATCACCTACTAATACTAATTTTGTTCCTTTGTATATACATTTCAATAAGTAATTTATTAAAAACATGTCTACCATTGACACTTCATCTACTATTATAACATCAGCATCTATTGGTGCTCCTTCATAATTACTTGTATTTTTATAAAAACTATCTTCATCTATTTTTCCTATTTCTAGTAATCTATGTAATGTAGATGCTTCTTTTTCTGTCATTTCAGTCATTCTTTTAGCTGCTCTTCCTGTTGGTGCAGCAAGTACTACTTTTTTTCCTTTTCCTTCATACATTTCAATTATATTTTTAATAATAGTTGTTTTTCCTGTTCCAGGTCCACCTGTTATTATTGTTACATTTTCTTCATTTACTAATTCTAATGCTTCTTTTTGTTTATCTGATAATTCTATTTTTTCTTCTTTTTCTAATTTTTTTAATTCTGATTTGAAATTTGTGATTTTTTTAATATTTTTTGCCTCTTGTAATCTTTTTATTCTAAATGATATTTCTTCTTCAGTTTTATAAAAATCATATAAATAGACAAATACATCATTTTCTCTTTTTTCTATTACAATTTCATCTTTTGCTTGTAAATTAATTAAACTATCTTCTACGTTTTCTGTAGTTACATCTAATAAACTGATTACAAACTCTATTAGATTATCTTTTTGAACACATGCATGTCCATTATATGTACTTCTAATTAACGAATATTTTATTCCACTTTCTATTCTTTTATCATTATCATAATTTATTCCAAGTTCAAGTGCCATTTGATCAATTTGTTTGAAATCCACTCCTCTTGCGATATCTATTAAAACATATGGATTACTTTCTATTTCTTCAATTGCTCTTGTTCCAAATAAATCATATACTTTTTTTGCATGTTCAGCACCTATACCAAATTTATCTAGAAAACCAACTATTTGCCAAACTTCCCAATTTTCTACAAAACTTTCTGCTATCTTAATTGCCTTTTCTTCTGATATTCCTCTTACTTCTGCTAACTTTTGGGGCTCATATTTAAATACATGTATTGTTTCTTCTCCAAATTTTTTTATTATTCTTTTAGCAGTAGCTTCTCCAACTCCTTTTATGTTTCCGTTTGCTAAATATCTTTCTAATGCCCCTAATGTTTTTGGCATAAGCTTTTCAAATGTATCCACTTTAAATTGCATTCCATATTCTTTATGTTCTACATATTTTCCAATTAATTTTAATGTGTCTCCAACATTTATAAATGGTAGATATCCAACAATAGTTAATAATTCGTCATCTGTTTCTATTTCTGCAATTGTATAGCTATTTATTTCATTTTTATATATTATGCTAATTATCTCTCCTGTAATTTCCATTAACATCTCCTAAAAGTTTGATTTTTAATATCGTAATATTTTATTTCAATAGTTTTTCAAAAGCATTTGCATTTAATATAGTATTAGATATAAATTCTCCTTTATAAAAGTTAGCCCAATTGTTAAATATACAAGGAGCATTTTTTGCTTTTTCTAATGAATCTATTTTTATAAAGTTTAATTTTATATTTTTTTCATTTGCATAGTCTGATAATTCTTTAACTTCATATTCAACATAAGGACATTCATTACTATAATAAATTGTAAAATCTTGATTATCAATTTTCATATTTCTAGCAGCTTCATTAAATTTAGGTGTTTCACCATCTTTAAATTTTAATGCCATTAATTCATAATCTGAAATGCTATCTACAACTTCAAATCCAAAATGTTCAAAAAATTTCTTTTCTCCTAAAAACGGCTTTTTCTTTTTAGAAACTAATGTACAAATACCATTTTTTCCTTTTTCTTTTGAATCATTTATTGAATATTCCAATAGTTCTTTTCCGATTCCTTTATTTTTAAAACTTCCTGCTACCCATAAGCAATAAATATATTCATAATTATTACCACTAATTGGAATCCATGCTGTTTCTATTGGCTCATATTCAATAAACATTTTTCCTCTAGCATTTAATTTTCTAAAAACATGTCCATCTTTTAATTTATTTTTAATCCATTCTTTTTTACATTCAACACCTTCTTGATGTTTTGGATCACCTATTGCACAACATATATGTTCTTTATCAATATTATCTGCCGTTAAATTTATATATTCGTTCATTATTTTTCCTCCTACTATTCTATTAAAATAAATATTTTTTTATGTTAAAGTTTATATTTATTACTAAATTTATAACAATTATATAATAAAAGATAGATAATTTCAACTAATTATCTACCTTTTATATTTTAAAAAAATTATGTCCCATTTACACTATCAATTATTTCTTTACATTCTTTCCATGTAGTAACATTTAAGCAATCATAATCACTTGATATTTTTTTAGCTATTTCTTTTGTACTATCATCTGATTTTAAATCAGCTACTATTATATTATTTATCCAATCTTCTTTTCCATATAATATCTTAAAAATTATAGAACGTAAGAAACCTTCTATTTTTTCTTCTTGATTTTTAACAGCTATTATCAAATAAATTCCATCTGATTTCATTTTTGTATATGTACTTATGTATATAATATTTTTTATAATCTCAAATAAACCATAAAGAGCTAATGTCCAAAATATGGTATTTAATATAAATTCCAATTTTTTATCTTCCTTTCATTTTGCACATACTGTTTGGAAAATAATTGTACTTACAATATTTTTTTAACAGAGCCTTCCTATGGTTATTATATTCACTATCTTAAATTATGCTACTTATTAAATATTATTTAAATTCTTTCTTTATTTCTTTATAATTCGGCATATAATTTGCAACTAAATCCCAAAAAGCTTTAGAATGATTCATATATTTTATATGGCATAGTTCATGTAAAATCACGTACTTTATAGCATCTTGACTATAACAAATTAATTTATAACTTATTGTTATATTCCTATTTGCAGAACATGATCCCCAGGCATATTTTATATCTCTTATTCTAACTTTATTTGGAACAAGTCCAGTTTCTTTTATTAATTCATTTGCAGTCTCTTCTACTATAGTTTTAAATTCTTCATCCGTATAAAGCTTTTCTTTCTCACTTTTAATCTTAGTTTTTGCTAATGTCTTTTTTATCCACTCTTCTTTTGATTTTACTATTTTATCTATTTCTTTTTTACTAACTCTTCTTGGTGCTTTTACTATTACTTCTCCGTTTTTTATATGAATATATACATTTTTTATTTTTGAATAAATTATTTTGTATTCCATGATTCCCTCTCAATATATAAAAAAAGACAAATTACAAAATAATAATTCATCTTCTTTTATTTTTTATATTAATTATATAAGTTGTAATATTGCAACTTCAGCTCCGTCTCCTCTTCTTGGTCCTGCTTTTACGATACGAGTATATCCTCCTATGTTTTTACCAGCATATTTTGGAGCTATTTCATTAAATAATTTTGATGGTAAATCAACGTTATTTCCTTCACTATCTTTAACTTTGTTTACTTTTC
>Ga0326511_10002264_pt1 | contig 15698 bp, 23 predicted proteins | sample 0_2496_0518_D_FD_203701 | JGI IMG/M metagenome (GOLD analysis project Ga0326511, IMG submission 203701) | Bovine rumen microbial communities from UC Davis, California, United States - 0_2496_0518 | ecosystem: Host-associated > Mammals > Digestive system > Stomach > Rumen | place: USA...
GGACACTGAACGCAGAACCCCACGCCACATAAGGAGGACGTGCCCTGGCCTCGCAGAGGCGAAACAACGATCACCGACACCTTTACCCTATGAGGTAGAGGCATAGGCAAAAGGAAGCGAAGTGCTGCCGCGCCACCTTGCGACCTGCCCGCGGTGTGACAAGCGCGGTTATTGCTATGAAGAACGATAAAGACGATTACTCGATATTATGCGACTTTGACAACCTATACAGAGCCCACAAGGACTGCCGGAAGGGGAAACGATGGAAAGAATCTGTCGCAATCTACGACATAAGGGGCTATGAGTGCACGCTTGCACTGAAGGATCTTTTAGAATCTGGAGAATATAGGTTAAGTCCTTATAACTGTTTTACACTAAACGAACGCGGGAAGGTTAGAGATATAAAGTCAATCAAGTATCACGACCGTGTAGTCCAAAAATGTTTAATGGACGAGATAATCACACCAATTATCACAAAGACCTTCGTAGAGACAAACTGCGCGAGCCTGAAGGGAAAGGGAACAGACTTCGCGCTGAAGAAATGCAAAGACTATTTACGAAGGCAAGTAAGAAAAGGCGGCGTAAACGGATATATCCTGATATGCGATATGAAAGGATATTTCGATTCGATACCGCATAAGATCGTAGAGGATTTCTACGAAACAAGATTCGAAGACGAAAAGATCCTGGGCCTGATTAAACATATACACGCCTCAATACCAGGAGGCCGCGGCGAACCGCTAGGCAATCAGCTTTCGCAAAACGACGCGCTCCTGGCGCTATCCGGCCTCGATCATATGATAAAAGAGAGACTACACGCTAAATGTTACGTAAGATATATGGACGACTTCTTCATCATCAGCGACGATAAAGAGTATCTGAAAGGTTGCAGAGACAGAATCGAAGAATGGGTGGAAGCCTGGGGAATGAGATTAAACCAGAAGAAGACGAAGATCGTCACAATGAAACAAGGATTTACCTTTCTTGGGTTCAGGTTTTATGTAACAGACACCGGAAAAGTTATTCAGCGCCTCGCACATAAAAGCATAGTAAGGCACAAGAAGAAGCTCCGGAAGATGGCGAAGCTATACCACGAAGGCAAAATGACACTAGAAGCCGCCAAACAATCGCACAACGGGTGGAGGGCGCACGCTATACGCGGTGACACCTACTATCTGATACGGTCGATGGATAGGCTTTTTGATGAATTATTCAAACCAAAGGAGGAAAACGATGTCAAAACTACTTTCGACGCTCCCGGCGGGAACGCTCGTCAAGGACACGAACACAAAGTACAATAACGCGACGATAGTATGGCGCGTACTGGGGCACAACCACGACGGCCAGGGCACGACTTCGTTAGAGGCAAGAGATATTATATCCCTGAAGTGCTTCGACGCGAAGGAACCAAACAACCCGAATTCAGACCGTCAGTCATACGGAAACAATAGGTACCTTTACTCGAATTTGTTACAGTGGCTTAATTCAGACGCGGCAGCGGGTGAGTGGTATTCCGCAAAACACCAGTACGACCAGGCGCCGACAACAAAAGATACAGACACAAACTATAACGCATACACAAACAAGCCGGGCTTTTTGAACGGCTTTTCGGAGCAGTTAAAGGCAGCCTTGCAGCCGGTATCGAAGGTGACAGCGAAGAACACCGTCACAGATGGCGGCGGATCCGAAAGTGTAGCAAGTAAAGTCTTTCTTCTTTCAACAACGGAAGTAGGCCTTGCCAACGAAAACAGCATAGCAGAAGGTACGATCTATGCGTATTATTCAGCAAGCAACACAAACGATAGAAGGAAGAAATATCCGACGGCGGAGGCGGTATCAGAATCCGATTATAGCAGCGGAAGCTTCAACACGTCTTCAGCCTGGCGTTGGTGGCTTCGTACGCCTAACTCCGGCAACTCGTACCATGCGCGGCATGTGTACACCGACGGCAGCCTCAACAACAGCTTCGCTTACATCGGGTACTATGGCGTCTCGCCCGCTTATGTGCTTTTGTCTTCTGTGAAGGTTTCAGATACGCCGGATTCAGACGGAGCATACGTTATCGAGTGGCAGGGACCAACGAAAAAGCCGCTGTCAGACGCAGAGGTCGGCGCAATCATCAAAGACACTGGAACAACATATAACGGAAATACCTTGCAGTGGCGCGTACTTGGACATAACCACGACGGCCAGGGAACGACGTCACTCGAAGCAAAGGATATTATTACGCTGAAATGTTTCGACGCGAAGGAACCGAACAATTCAGATTCAAACAGACAGAATTACGGCAACAACAGATACCTATATTCGAACCTTTTACAGTGGCTTAATTCGGACGGCGCAGCTAACGCCTGGTACACGGCGCAGCACACCGCAGATCAGAAGCCGGATTCTTCGAACGTCTGGGCGCAGTCGGGAACACCGGTCAATCCGTACGACACAGAAGCCGGATTCCTTTCAAACTTTTCGGCAGACCTTAAAGCGGCGCTTCAGACCGTATCGAAAGTGACAGCAAAGAATACCGTCACAGATGGCGGCGGTTATGAGAGCGTATCTTCGAAGTTATTCCTTCTTTCAACAACAGAGGTAGGCCTGGCAAACGAAAACAACGTAGCAGAAGGCAGTATATACGCATTTTATCAGGCGGACAACACAAACGCCAGAAGACTTAAAAATCTTTTACCGGGAGCAGAAGGAAATTATACTGGCGCGACGTCGCCCTGGCTTTGGTGGCTTCGTACGCCTTACTCCGGCTACTCGTACATTGCGCGGATTGTGAACACCGACGGCAGCCTCAACAGCGGCAACGCTTACAGCGGGTACCGTGGCGTCTCGCCCGCTTATGTGCTTTCGTCTTCTGTTATGCTTTCAACACAGCCGGACGGATCGTATGTGATCGAGTGGAACGCTTCGCCAACAATCACCGTAGATTCGACAGCTCTCGGAGACAAGAACAAAGGATTCGGGATCGATTATTCAATCACGGACGCAGACGGTGACACAGTGACAGCGAACATAAAGCTTGACGGAACGACGGTGGTATCGGATTTCACAGTGGATCAGACAATCACCTATAATTACGCGATAAGTAATTCGGATTTCAGAAGCCTTGCAACCGGAGCGCACACGATAACGATTACAGCCACGGATTCAAACAACGCGACGACGACGGTAAACATCACATTCACGCGCGTTAATTCCGAAGTATCGATCAGTGGATCCGACGAAGACAAGGGCAACATCTGGATCACGCCTTCTCTCACATACCAGGTATCAGATACGGCGGAAACAACCGTAAATGTAGTGGAGAAGATCGACAATGAGACGACGCAGACAAGAACCGGTGTCACGCTCGATTCGGATATTACGTTCGATCTTTCGTCCTGGGATAACCTGGCAGACGAAACGCAGCACACATTAAACATCACGGCAACGAACGCGGAATCGCAGACAGCTTCGAGGACCTGGACCTTCACGAAACTATACGATAAACTTCAGTTCTACTCGGACGCGATAACGACGGACGCGGCGGCAGAGAAGATCCATTTCGTTATTGATTACGTGAAGACCGGAAGTCCGACACTAAAGGTCGAGGTTACAAACAACGCGAACGCAGTATCTCCGACGTGGGAAGACGCAACGTCAGCAGTAACGGCGAACGAAGTATATGAATTCACAAACACGCCGCAGGCAGACTTCGGCGTGGCGGTGAGAGTAACAATCACAAAGAGCGCAGCAACAGAACGGGTGTACTGTAAAGACTACGGATTCTCGTTCTCATAAAGGAGGACCTATGAAACAGATCTTTTGCACGCCTCTAAAAGAGGTAAGAGACAGAATGACACCGGAAAAGTTAGAGCAGAATATTACAGATCTTGAAATCGATCTGATCGAAAAGGATCAGGATATGACAGATATGGATATTCGGCTCACAGAGCTCGAAGAAAAGATAGGAGGGTAAACAATGAAACATTCAAAGTATTTCGAGAAGTACAAGAAAAGATATGAGCGCGGAGGCTGCACGAAGGAGCAGCTTCACAGACTGACGGAGCTCGGCACACTGACACCGGAAGAGTACGAAGAAATAACGGGAGAACCATTCGAGGCTTAATATGGCGAGAAAATCACGGTATGAAGAGATAGTACAACCGAAGCTAGACGTTATCGAGGGGTGGGCCAGGAATGGCCTCACCCTTGACGACATAGCGCAAAATCTCGGAATCAGCCGTCAGACATTAAACACCTATAAGAACAAGCACCCGGAATTAAAGGAAGCCATAGAGCAGGGGAAAGAGGTTGCAGATATTCGCGTCGAGAACGCTTTATACAGAAGGGCGGTCGGATTCTACTCGGAAGAAGAGCGCGTGGTTATGACAAGGGATCCGGGCGGAGAGACAAGGCCGGAGATAATAACGGTGAAGAAGTACAACAAGCCGGACGTCAGAGCGCAGATATTCTGGCTGAAGAATAGAAAGCCGGACGTATGGAAGGAAAAGCTGATCGAACGCGAAGACATAGAAGAGATCACAGATTTCTTGATGATAGCACAGAGGGAGCCGGTAAATGGAGCAACAAACACCGTGGAAACCACAAGCGAGACAAGCAGCGTTTCAGGCGCGCAGTGAATATGAGGTTTTATATGGCGGCGCTGCCGGAGGCGGCAAGACAGACGCTATGCTGACAGAGGCCTTGCGGCAGATCCATATACCACACTATAAGGGGATCATATTTCGAAAAACATTCCCGCAAACGAGAGAGCTTGTCTCACGGTCAAGGTACCTCTACAAGAAGGCTTCACCGAAGGCAAAGTACAACTCGACAGAACACACCTGGACCTTTCCGTCCGGAGCGACGATCACTTTCGGTAATATGCAGCACGTAAAGGATCTCGAAAAGTATCAGGGACAAGCCTTCGATTTTGTAGGCTTCGACGAGCTAGAACACTTCACCTGGGACGAGTATTCGTATATGTTTTCCAGAAACCGTCCGACGGGAAAAGGAACCATAGCTTATATCAGAGCGACGGCAAACCCTGGAGGGATAGGCCACGCCTGGATAAAAGATAGATTCATAACAGCAGCACCACCGGAAACAAGAATTGTAGAGAAGCAGGAAGTCGCAACGCCGGAGGGCGAGATTATAACGGTAGAGAAGGACAGAACCTTCATACCGGCGACAGTGTTTGACAACAAGGCCCTTCTTGAAAACGATCCTGGCTATATCGGATCCCTGGCAATGCTGCCGGAGGCACAACGACAAGCCCTTCTTTATGGCAACTGGGATTCGTTCGGCGGTCAGGTTTTCAGAGAGTGGGTAAACGATCCGGAACATTACGTAGACAGAAAATGGACGCACGTTATCGAACCTTTCGAGGTGCCGTTATACTGGAACATCTGGCGCGGGTACGATTTCGGATATGCAAAACCTTTCTCGGTCGGTTGGTACACAGCAGATCCTAACGGGAAGATATATCGGATCCGTGAATATTACGGGTGCACCGGAGAGCCAAACAAGGGACTAGAGCTAGATCCTGCAAGGCAGGCAGCTAATATCAGAGCAATAGAAGAAGAGGATCCAAACATAAGAGGCCATAAGGTTATAGGTATTGCGGATCCGTCAATCTGGGACACGTCAAGGGGTGAGAGTATAGCAGACATTATGTGCAAGCACCCGAACTACATTCAGTTTATGCCGGGAGAAAACAATCGTCTCGCCGGCAAAATGCAATACCACTACCGGTTCGCCTTCGACGAAAACGGAGAGCCGATGTTTCAGATCTTCAATACGTGCAAACACTTTATCAGAACGATACCTTCGCTTGTGTATGATGAATCGAACGTCGAGGACATTGACACAAACACGGAGGATCATATATACGACGAGTGCCGCTATGTTTTAATGGCAAACCCTATCTCGCCGCGTAAACACTTCACGAAACCGAAAGACTACGACGATCCGCTGAATCAGCGGCAAGCCGTAACCAGATTCTACAACTTCTAGGAGGAAGAAAAGCAATGAGAAAAAAGAACGAGGAAGTCGAGCAGATCGAGGACCTGGCGGAAGAAGCGAAGGAAGAAGAAAAGAACGAAGAAGAAAACCAGGAAGAGGAAATGGCGTTAAAGAACCTAACGTCAGAAGATCTTTCGATCGCACGCGACAAGCTCCGCAAGTATAAAGATTACAAAGGAGAGCTCGAAAGACGGATCCGGAATAATGAAGAATGGTGGAAACTCCGTCACTGGGGGATAAGTCAAAGCAAAGAAGACAGAGACGCAAAACATATGGCAGAGCCGGTGAGTGCCTGGCTTCATAACTCAATAAACAATAAGCACGCCGATATGATGGACAATTATCCGGAGCCGATGGTTTTACCGCGTGAAGAATCAGACGATCCGACAGCAAAAACCCTGACGGCAATCCTTCCGGTTATCCTGGAGTATAACGATTACGAGCAAGTATATTCAGATTCCGCGTGGTACAAGTTAAAGCAAGGCTGTTCAGCAAAGATCGTAGGTTGGAATTCAAGAAAAAATAACGGCCTCGGAGACGTAGATATAAGACGGATCGACCTTCTGAACCTCTTCTGGGAGCCGGGCATTTCAGACATTCAGGATTCCGAAAACGTGTTCCACGTGCAACTTGTTTCGAACGATATTTTGAGAAAGAATTATCCGGACGCGGCAGCGGTTATCGGAAACAAGGAAATCGATCTGACACAGTATGTGTGCCAGGACGCCGTAGACGACGGAGAAAAGACGGCGGTTATCGATTGGTACTACAAAAGAGACAATGGAACGAGAGAAGTCCTTCATTACTGTAAGTTCGTAGGAGACGTTATTCTATATGCTTCAGAGAACGATCCGGACTATGCAGAGCGCGGCTTCTACGATCACGGGAAATATCCTTTCGTTTTAGATTCACTCTTTATCCAGGAAGGCAGTCCGGCCGGATTCGGTTACATTGACATTATGCGGGATCCGCAGATGTATATAGATAAAATGAACCAGGTGATCCTTGATACGTCGGTCAAGTCTTCGAAGGCAAGATACTTCATTTCGGATAATGCCGGAGTAAACGAAGAAGAGTTCAACGATTGGACGAAGGAACTGATTCACTATTCCGGAAACCCTGACGGGATAGTGCCATTCAATCAGATCGAGCCGTCGGCAGCAAATATGAACGTCCTTCAGCATAAGATCGAAGAGCTGAAGGAGACTTCAGGAAATAGAGACTTTTCGCAGGGCTCCACTCAATCAGGCGTAACAGCAGCGACGGCAATCGCAGCGCTCCAGGAAGCAGGATCGAAGTTATCGAGAGATATGATAAAGGCAACATACAGATCCTTCAAGAAAGAATGTGAGCTTGTGATCGAGCTTATCAGACAGTTTTACGACGAGCCGCGCAAGTTCCGGATCCTCGGAGAGAAGGGCGACCAGGAATTCAGAGTATTTTCAAACGATACTATGAGGGCAATTCCACAAGGAGAAGACTTCGGCGTCGATCTCGGAGAGAAACAGCCAGTATTCGACGTATCGGTGGCGGCAGCAAAGAAGAGCACCTATTCGAGAATGAGCCAGAACGAGCTTGCACTTCAGTTCTACGGCCAGGGATTCTTCGCACCAGGAAACGCTGACGCCTCGCTTGCTTGCCTTGATATGATGGAGTTTGAAGGCAAAGAAAAGATTATGCAGAAGGTCGAGCAGAACGGGACCTTGTATCAACAGTGTATGGCAATGCAGCAGCAGATCGCACAGCTCCAGGCAATGCTCGGAGGCACGGCAGTAGCACCGGGGGTATCACCAGGAAACGTGAAAGGATCCAGGGAAGAAGGCGCGAAGGTAGATATGGATAATCTCGGCGGCGCGAAGCCTCGGTCGGAAATGTTAGAGAACGCAAAGAACCGTACAAGACAGATGGCGCAGGTGTGATATGAAGATTATTATTAAGCAGGCAGCGGGATTCAGAGTAGAGATAAAAGGACACGCCGGTTATGCTGAAGCCGGAAAGGATATAGTTTGCGCCGGTGTGTCGGCTCTCTTCTATGCTTTCCTGAATTATGCCACGAAGAGAAAGAATCTGATAGACTTTCAGATAAAAGATGGAGATTCATTCATCGAAGCAGAGGTACCAGAAGACGTAGCGTTTCTCCTTATGACGGGCTTCCAGAGTTTCGAAGACAACTATCCGGAGAACGTGCAAATTGAAAAGGAGATATAGTAATGGATATGAATTACTGGGTGACGGGTTGCATAACAATATTGGTGAGTATTTTCGGATCAATGGGATTTTGGTCCTTTATGTCTGACCGACGGTCAAAGAAGTCGATCGAGCGGGCGGCTATTCAGTGCGTATTGTTTATGGCAATTAAAATGAGCTGCAAGACTTGTCTTCGTAGAGGTTGGGTAACGACAGAAGAAATCGAAGATATTGAAAAGTATATGTTCGAACCATACGAGAAAATGGGCGGGAACGGAACAGCAAAACTCTTAATGGACAAGGTAAAGGCCCTTCCGTCAAAACCGCCGAAGGATCAAAACCACGATTATATCGATCCTAGCTATTGATAACGACGGGATAGTCCCGTTGAAATAAACAAAAGGAGGATTCACAATGAGCGGAAAGACTTATGACGTCCTGAAGTATATCGCGCAGATCGTACTTCCGGCCGTCGCAACACTCTATTTCACACTGGCGCAGATCTGGGGACTTCCCTATGCGGAGCAGATTGTCGGAACGATCACAGCAATCGATACCTTCCTCGGAGTGCTCCTGAAGATCTCAACGAATTTCTACGAGAAGACGGATCCGGAGTATCTGGACGTAAAGGAAAGATACGACAAGCAGATCGCAGCCGGAGACTTCGACGACGTAGATTATACTGGGGGTGAGTAAATGGCTGCACCGAAGATCAGATATGAGGATATACGGGCGAAGTCGATCTCGTACGGATCCAAAAGAAACAAAGAGAACGTGCGCTATATCGTTATTCATTACACTTCGGGAACAAAGGACACGGCCCGTGGTAACGGTCTGTATTTCAAAAACGGTAACCAAAGGAGCGCCGGAGCACATTTCTTCGTAGACAAAGAAGGAAAAATCGTGAGATCTATTCCGATGAACCGCACGGCCTGGAGCGTGGGCGGATTCTTCACAAGATCCGGAGACGCAGCACTCTACTACCAGAAGTGCTTGAATTCAAACAGCGTATCGATCGAGCTGTGCGCCCTGACCGGGGACGCCTCGGCAAAGCAGCAGGCGGCAACAGCACAACTGATAAAGTATATTCAGTATTACTGCCCAAACGCAAAGACGATCATTCGACACTGGGACGTAAACGGGAAGTGCTGCCCGGCACCGATGGCCGGCAAAGGGAACGCACGTTGGAAAAAGTTCAAAAAGGCGATTTCTTAATCATCGATTTTCTTCCACCAGGGGGCCTCGGCGAGTACGCCGGGGCTTTTTGGATATTGACAGATCGGAAAAATGAAAGTAAAATGGTAGAAAAATAAAACAGATGTGATACCCGGTGTGACACCCTATGCGCTAAAGGCCGGAAATGCGTCACTTAACCTTTCCCTCCTAAGGGGCCGTTCCGGGTTCGAATCCCGGCGGGGGCACTAAACAAAAAAGCCTTGCAAAGTACCGAAAATACGTTACTTGCAAGGCTTATGTTTTCTCTACAAATGAACAGACGTTCTATAAAAATATGACGATTTAGGACGTTTTCGGACAATTAAATGTGTTACCCGATGTGTTACCCTTGATACCCAGACACCTTGCGCCGGCAAGAAAAGTATCAGTATCGGAATGGGAATATATGTTAGCCGTCATACTTATATCAGCGTGCCCCATATAGTCCTTCGCAATCCCAAGGGGAACGCCTGCCTTTTTTAGATCCGTACAGTATGTGTGGCGCAAACAGTACGGAGTAAAATCTTCAGCAAGCGGCAGCGGGGGTATCAGTTGGTTTCTATAAGTCCTGGCGCCCATAGCGAGGTTCATATCTCTTTTAAGACAATGGACTAACCAACGGAAGGTAGCTTCGGTGTGTTCTCCACCACCATTCCTTTCGGCAAACAGATTAAAGCCTCCAGGAGATACTTCGTTGACATACGATAGGAAGTCAAGCGGCAGCGGGACGTACCGGTCGGCGTTTTTAGTTTTGGTTCCCCGGATATGAAGAGCCATAACGTCTTCGATCGGAGATATATCGTTCGACCGGATCTTCAGAGCCTCCGCAGGACGGCACCCACAGTAAAGCATAAACAGAAACGGAATATACTTCGGATCCTCGCAGACTTTATGAAGAGCCCTTCTCTCTTCGTCGGTGATAGACCTTCTATGAGAGACAGATCCTTCCGGACGCACAATACCGGACGTAGGTTCATTGATGATTAACTGATTTTCCCTGGCCGTCTTAAAGATCAGATTCAAGAGTTGATGGACCTTCGCTATCATATCTTTACTCATTCCGGCCATATCATTTAAGATCCCCTGGCAATGAACGGGCTTCACTTGCGATATTGTCATATTCCCTATATGATCGAGAATATGATTTTCAAGTAGTCCTTCTGTATTCTTACGGGATTTCTCCGACACATTCACTTTATAGGTAGTTATACAGATCTTCGCCCACTCCTTGACGGTAGTAGATCGGTTCAGTATAACACGGGATTCCTCCAGGTCGCGCAGCTTCAGCGCCTTCTTTTCGGCAACCTCTTCCGGTGTATCCCCATAGACAGCATATCTACGCCCTTCGAAAGTGAAGGTTTTCCTATATTCATACTTCTTCATAGCAAAGCTCCTTCGAAAGTGTAAACGGCGACGGCCTGAATAGATACAATGACAACGCATACAATATTCACACTGGCGCGCGTGTGAATATATCCGGAGCATTTCTCAAAGTAGGCAGAAATGCTGTCAAGCCATTCTTCCTTCGGGTAGGTCTGAAGCCATTCGTCCAGTTCGTACGTCGAGAGTTTTTCGCATTGAGACTGGCCGCGATATACGAGCCGATGTAGAGCGAAAGCAACGGCAGGCGCAAGCAGGAAAGATCCGGCAACAAGAAAAGGAAGAAGGCGACTACTATATCTAAACGCAAGCGGACCGGCAACAACGATATATATCAGAGCAACTGCGAGTAGGTCGCTTTGCCTCTCGAAAATCTCGCAAAGTACGATATAGCGTCCGCGGCACTGGCTGTAAAACAAAGAATGTTCTTTACTTTCAAACTTTGCATACCGACACGATTCAATATCATTTCGCCGAAAGTCTCCGAAGAAATCGGAAATCCACCCAGGAAACCTAACGGATCGGGAATTAAACTTCAGAAACCACACAACACAAGATGGAATAAATAGAAGCACAACAAGTATAGCGATATTCATAGTATCACTCCTTTCGGAAATCTACATAAAGAACATTCCTTAACCGGCCGACATACCGGCGGCGTCTTCCCCCGATATATCGAGCAGCTTATTTACTGCAGACTTCGTGCCCGGATCAGCAGCGCGATAATGCTCTACGAGAAGCTGTTCAGATGGAGAACACGAAAAAGAAGGGGCGGCGGGGCGGAGCGCGCCCTTATCTTCGATCAGGTCGGACCTTTTAATACCGAGATACTGCGCGAGTAGCTCGACACTATCCATACGGGGAAGGCGTGTACCATTAACCCACGTAGAGATAGAGGACTTGTTTATACCGAGATCGTTTATAATATCAATCTGGCTTTTCCCGGCCTGGTTCATATAATAACGGAGATTGCGAGAAAATATTTTTTTGTAAACATCATCACCCACAAAACCACCTCCTTTCCATATCTTACAAGTATAGAATAACACACATTGTAGAGCAATTCAATACAAAAAGCAAAAAAAGTTTACAAAATGTCTTGACATCTACAAAAAGTAGAGTTATAATAAGGCAAAAGATAGTCAAGAAGGAGGTGAAAATATGGCAGACGCACCACAGATCAGTATGGAAGCGGCGCGCGTAAACGCGAAAATGACGCAAGCGGACGTAGCAAAAGAAATGGGAGTATCTAGGCAGACTATCATTAACTGGGAAAAAGGAAAGGCTTCGCCAGGAATTCCGGAGATCGAAAAACTATCAAGACTTTATCAAATGCCACAGGACTTTTTTATTATACCCGTGAAGTCTACAAAAAGTAGAGCGGTCAGATAGAGAAGCGAGAAAGGCAGCAAGAAAAATGGTAAAACTGATATTTCACCAGACGGGGCCGGACTTCGAAAGGCAGATCGACGAGGCGGTCAAGAGCCTAACGGCAGCGGGGCATAAAGCAATCGTGGAAGGAAGAGACTATTCAAGGCCGGTAATCTTTGTCGATGGTAAAGGGGTGATTCACTATGCGAAACGTAAAGCAAAAGCTGATCGAGCTCCAGGATATCCTTCAAGATCCGGACAGAGAAAGGATCTTCAAGGAGAGCAAGATCAGGTACGGCTGCAACTACGGAACGCCAGACGAGTTAAGAGTATTTGTGGCGCAAGGAATGATAAGGGATATGATTAAGTACATTGAGGCGCGCGAAACGAAGAGCCGGAAAGGCGGGCGCGTATGGAATTAACAAAGGAAGCAATCAAGGCAGAGCTTCAGAGAGGAAACAACGGTTTAGCCTTCATCACAAGGCAGGGCTTCGCTGAAGCGTACGGACCTATATCCGACGCGGTGGCGAGAAGGAAGCTGAAAGAATGGGGCTGCACAAAAATTGACGGGCGCTACTACTTCATACCGGAGATCGTAGACGCCATATATCAGAGAAGAAGTACAGAGTAGGAGGCGGCTTATGAAAGGATCAATTCTACACGACGGAGAATCTTGTTATCTTTGCGGGCGTAACGGCTGCGGAGATCCGCTCGACTGGCACCACGTATTCGGAGGGCCGAACAAGAAGCTATCCGAAAAGTACGGCTTGAAGGTCAGACTTTGCCACAGCCGGTGCCATATATTCGGAAAAGACGCAGTACACGTCAACCCGGAAGTGAGAGAAAAGATCCAGGCAGAAGCCCAGGAAGCATACGAGAACACATACGGCGACCGCGACGAATTCCGGGTGCTGTTTGGTAAAAACTATATTTACGATTAAGGGAGGATTCACACAATGCAGGAAGTAGGGATAACACAGATGGAAGAGTACAGAAGGGAACTTTTGGCCGCTGACGGCGCACACGTGGTAGTCAATCTGGGGATCGAGGACGTCTCCGACGAGACGAGAAGGAACATTCTCTCGGAGTTAAGTCTTTTCACAATGCAGCTTCAGAACACGTTGTCGGAATACGGCGGAGGTACCCTATGAGCAGGAAAGAGATTAAAGAAATGCTTGTTGATACGGCGTGCGCCCTGACGCTTTTCGCTGTTGCGGTGCTTCTTTTGTTTATCGGAGGGTAAGAATGGTAGATCATTCCCACGACCTGGACCGCTATATAGGAACAGACACGCCGATCACGGCAGGGCTTCTGATTCTGGAATGTGAGAACGGCCATAAGGACTGGTATCTTTCGCCGCACGAAGAGTGCTTCCGATGTGGCGGAAAGATTATCAGAGGAAATCCTTCTAAATAAAAAGGGAGAGGCGGGACAACGCCCGCCTTTAGTAGGAATGATTCATCATTTATTATTATACCACTTTCTTATATGAAAGTAAAGGATTTTTGAGAATTTTTCGGGGATCTTCGGATCCCTTTGAGACTTGCTAAAGTTATTCATATAACGACGAAAGGGCTTAACCCTATGCCATACATACAAGCAGTAACAAAGGCGGGGAGGACGATTATACTGGAGCAATACCAGGCGCCCAGATGGAATGTGAAGTCAGAGAATAGGCTTCCGGCTATGAAGGGGACGGCTGAAGCGCAGGAGAAAGCCAACGCGAGAAGAGAAGAACGCGAGCTCACGATTAAGCTGAACGCAAACTTTCACCCAGGAGATCACCACCTTGTCCTTGATTATACAAAAGACAATAGGCCAGAGACGATAGAGCAGGCGAAGAAGGACCGCGAAAAGTTTATGCGGCGCCTCAGGTACCTCTACCAAAAAGACGGCAAGGTCCTAAAGTATATCATCATCACGGAATGGGGCAAAAAAGGCGGGCTCCATCATCACCTTATCGTCAACCGCGGCGTGGATCAAGAGAAGATCCGGAAGATCTGGAATAAAGGCCGCGTCCATTTTAACCCGCTAGACGATACCGGAGAATACAGCTTGCTTGCTTCGTACCTTCTGAAGCGAAGGAGATTCTGGAAGGAAAGAGGCGGAACCGGCAGGCAGTGGACCGGATCAAGGAACCTAAAGAGGCCGAAGACGGTCAAGCGGATAATCAGAATGGACGTCTACTACGAAAGACCGAAGCCACGTAAAGGTTATATTCTTGTTGAGAGCTCCGAAAGAGAAGGCTTCACGAAAGACGGATTCCCGTATAGGTCGTGCGTGTTTGTGAAAGTCTCCAGGGGGCAGGATCCATAAGGCACCACTTTATACATCACGAATACATATATCCGTCAGCCTTCCGGCGCGTCCATACGTTGCCATAAAAAGCTTCACACTTTGTTTTGTTTATCTTAACACTCCTTTCTGAAAAAATGATTGCGGGCGCGCCGGAAGGCTGACGGAGAAAGGGGGACTGATGGCAAAGCGGCTAGGCCTATTCAAAGGCAAGAAGATAAAATTCCTTCGCTGCGGCAAGCTATACGTCGGATCTGTCGTGAAGATGTATTCCGATAAAGCAATATGCCTGGTGGACGGAGACCTGATCGAAGTCTCTTATCGGGAAATGCTAGAAGCGACGAAGGATAGATAACTTTACAAACTTGACGCCATAGCGCGCACACGCACGCGCGCGCGTAAAATGAAGGGAAGGACAAGCAAATGTCAAAAGATAAGAAATTGGTTTTGCTTCTCGCCGGGATCCTGGCGGGGATCTTTATCGGCGTAATCATTATCGGCAGCGGGTATGTTGACGCCCGGAGAATCAAAGAATATCAGGGAGAATTGATGTGTACCACCTATCACGTGTCGGACAACACGCCGGCCGGGACAAGGGAGACGAGTTCCGGAGAACGCGCGACAGAATACCGGACGATAGCGGTAGATTCACAGAACCCACGATTCAAGCAGGGAACGCACCTATACGTCGAAGGATTCGGCGAAGGTTTCGTTGAAGACGTAGGCGACTTCGGAAAGTATGGCGTAGATCTCGACCTATTCACACCGAAGAACGACGGCTACAAGAAGCCTTGCAAGGTATGGGTGCTGCGGCCGGAGACGAAGAAGGAAAAGAAAGAACGCCTGGCAAAGGAACGAAAGAAACGGCAGCGGGGCGCATTTAAGCTCGTTTACGATTCTTCGCTTTTACCCTGGCAGATTATCACAGATCCGGCGTACATCAAGGGCGGCACAGTACAGATAGGCGTTACCCTATGCGACGTCGTAGACACAGAAAAAGGCCTGAAAGATACTATCAAGATCGGTTACAAGCCCGCGTACTTTGGTATCTGGACACGCCTCGGCACGGTATATGAAGAGGCTGTGGGGTAGAAAGGAGAGACAAGATGGAAGATTTAATGGCGGAGATCCTGGCGCTGCGGGTACAGAATGAAGAGCTGATCGCAACGGTTCACAAACTGAACACGCAATGGGTACCGATTGATTACACAAGAGAATTCAAACGCGGGAAGATGGAGTAT
>Ga0326511_10002265_pt1 | contig 15698 bp, 17 predicted proteins | sample 0_2496_0518_D_FD_203701 | JGI IMG/M metagenome (GOLD analysis project Ga0326511, IMG submission 203701) | Bovine rumen microbial communities from UC Davis, California, United States - 0_2496_0518 | ecosystem: Host-associated > Mammals > Digestive system > Stomach > Rumen | place: USA...
GTGCCGGTATGTCTGAGGAAGCGCAATATGCTTATATGGCCAGCCGACAAGCCTTTGCTCAAGCTCAAATCAGTGACGAGTATCTTCGCGAGAACGAGGTCGGATGTATTTTTGGTAATGATTCTTCTGCTAAGCCTGTTATTGAATCGTCCAAAATCATGGATGAGAAACACGATTCGGCGATGTTGGGTTATGGATTGATTTTCCAGTCAATGAACTCGACTGTAAATATGAATTTGAGTACCATTTTCCATCTGCGTGGTGTCAATTTTACCATCAGTGCTGCCTGTGCTAGTGGTAGTCACTCCATAGGATTGGGTTACATGCTAATAAAGCAAGGCCTTCAAGACATGATTCTTTGTGGTGGTGCTCAGGAAACCAACTATTATTCTATGGCATCGTTTGACGCTCTTGGTGCTTTCTCAATCCGCATGGATGAGCCTGCAAAAGCCAGTCGTCCATTTGATAAGGACCGTGATGGGTTGATTCCTAGTGGTGGCGCTGCTGCTCTTGTGCTTGAAGACTATGAACATGCTATTGCCCGTGGAGCCACTATTCTTGCGGAAGTAGTGGGTTATGGATTCTCGAGCAACGGTGGTGGAATCTCAGAACCAAGCGACAATGGTTCAGTGATAGCCATGAGTCGTGCAATGAAAGATGCTGGTGTAGAACTTGATGACATTGATTATATCAATGCCCATGCTACATCAACCCTGCAAGGAGATATGTATGAAGCAATTGCTCTCGACAAACTGTTTCATGGCCAGCGAGCACTTATCAGCTCTACCAAGTCAATGACAGGACATGAGTGCTGGATGGCGGGGGCAAGTGAGATTGTTTACAGCATCATCATGATGCAGAATAATTTCGTTGCACCAAATATCAATTTTGAGAATCCTGATGAATATTCTGAAAAGATTAATCTCACAGCAAAAACGGTTGAGACAGAGGTTAATACCGTCCTTAGCAACTCATTTGGTTTTGGTGGTACAAATAGTGCATTGGTAATTAAGAAAATTATATAATGTTTATGAGACGAGGTTTGATATTATTAATCTGGTTATTATCATTGCTTTCAAGTTCATATGCCCAAAAAGTGACGGAAGGTTCACTGGCCCCTCTTAAAAATTGTGGGAAAGCCAAAGTCATTTTGGATTTTAGCGATGCAAGTATACACGGAATGACCGTAGACGATTTTGCAAATTATGAAAATGACTGGGAAATAGATAAACCAATCATTATAAGTAAATTCATAATAGGATTGGGTGAGAAGTGTCCTAGCATCCGATTTGGAACGGAACTGAATGGAGAAATAACTCTACTTGTTAAGGTAATATCCATAAACACAAAAGGGAACTATGTTTGTAAGGCATTTATAATGAATAGCCAACAAGAGAAGATAGCTTGTATTACAGAGCTAAATGCAAGAGGAGGAACATTTGGATCTAAGCTTAATCTCATTAAAGATGGTGCAGAACATACTGGAGTAGCTCTCGGCAAGTTTATCAATCGAATGATAAGGGATTAATTGTTTTTGAATAATTTGTACTCGTACAAAAGTTATACTAAATTATTAATTAATTAATTTTAAAACATTATGAAAAAAATTTATTTAAGCAAAGTTGGAATGCTATTCCTCTTATTGTTAGTTGCACTTTCTGCTTCTGCAAAGAAAAGTATTTTCACGGTTAAGCAAGGAGAACCTTTAGTTTTATTGCAGGAAAAGAAGAAAGCTGTTTACGAAATTGATTATTCTAAATTAATCATTGTTGACAAAAAAGATGCTGATAACAACATGGATTTTGCCACATGGATGCAAGCTCAAGACGAAGACAATGACAAATGGACTACTGATTGGGAGACAAAAGACAAAGCAGACTGTGACAAAGCATTTCGTGAACATTTCAATGATGAAGTGAAGAACGGAATTACTCTTTCAAAATTGGGAAAAGATTATAAGGTAGTACTGCATTTCCTAACTATTGATTTCGGCCCTGCTGCAAAAATGAAGTTAACTGGTTTTAGCGGAGGTGAAGCTACGGCTAGTGGAGAGCTTGAAGTTCGGGACTTTAATACAGATGAAATAGTTCTGATACTCTCATTTAATGATTTGAAAGGTGAGAGTAGTTTTAAACAAATAGGACGTTTAAAGGGACTCTTCGAGAATTTGGGAGAAGAACTTTCCGACTTCCTAAATGATTATCAGAAAGCAGCTAAAAAGGGAAAGAAGTGAAATTGTAAATGCAGTCTAAGTATCTAGCATATGTATTTGTCGGCATCTCTTGAGGAATCTTACACGATAGAAAAATTATCTGCTCGTGAAGCTCAAAGATTAGCAGAATTTATTGCGTGGGGGCCTGTTGTATTTCAGGCCTCCCGCATAATGCTTAAATGGGGCATCCTCGATATCATAAGAGACTCAAAGAATGGATTGACTCTTGATGAAATCTCTGCAAAGACGGGATATCCAGATTATGCAGTTAAGTGTCTTTTAGAGGCTTCATTAGGTATCGGAATACTTCTGGTTGATGTAAATACTAATAAATACTCTTTGTCCAAGACTGGATGGTTTCTACTAAATGACCCTGCAATACGTGTAAATATTGATTTCAATCATGACGTGAACTATGAGGGATGGTTTAAATTAGAAGAATCCTTGCAGAATGGAAAACCAGAGGGTTTAAAGCATTTCGGTTCATGGCCAACTATCTATGAAGGGCTTTCTCAACTTCCAGAAAAAGTGCAGAAAAGCTGGTTTTGTTTTGACCATTTCTATAGTGATTCTTCGTTCCCTGAGGCATTAAAGATAATTTTTGACGAGCACCATGTTAAATCCTTGTACGATGTTGGGGGAAACACTGGTAAATGGGCATTGCGATGTGTCGGATATAGCCCCAAAGCAGAAATTACCGTTCTCGACCTTCCTCAACAGATTGCCATGATGCAGGAAAACATCAAAGGTAAAGAAGGTGCAGACCGTATTCATGGTTATGGGATTAACCTGTTGGACTACGAATCCGTATTCCCGCAACGTGAAGGAGGTCTTGATGCCATCTGGATGAGTCAGTTTTTGGACTGTTTTAGCATGGACGAAATAGTCAGCATATTGAATCGTGCCAAACAAGCAATGACTCCCCAAACCCGTATCTATATCATGGAAACCCTTTGGGATAGACAGAAATACGAGCCTGCTGCCTTCTGTCTGACGATGACCAGTTTATATTTTACTGCTATGGCCAATGGAAACAGCAAGATGTATAACACAGAAGACATGCAATCGTGTATCGAAAAAGCAGGTTTGGAGATTGAGCAGATTCATGATCATCTAGGACAGGGACATTCTATTATCGTATGTAAACTCAAAAAATAAAACAATTAAAAATGACAAGACAAGAGATTGAAGAAAAAGTAAAAGCATTCCTCATTGACGATTTGGAGATTGACGAGGAGAAGATTTTCGAAGACGCCAAGTTGAAGGAAGATATGGGAATTGATAGCCTCGACTTTGTAGATATCGTTGTCATCGTAGAAAAGAACTTCGGCTTTAAGATAAAGCCTGAGGAGATGCAGGGAGTTACTACACTGAGCCAGTTCTGCGACTATATTGAAAGTAAAGTAGGATAAACCGACGTGGCAGACAAGAAGTGGGAAGGTACGACATTCGGAAATAGTTTGATGCACCATTGGCTCATCAAACTATTGAAGATGATAGACATTAGGGTGGTCTATGTCTTCACCTATGTCTTTGTCATTCCGCCCTGTCTATTCCGTTCTGGTTTCAAGCCTATCTACCACTACTTTCGTAAGCGATGGGGCTACGGCCCTATAAAAGCTTTTCTGAAAACGTATCAGAACCATTGTATGTTCAGTCAAGTGGTTATTGACAGATTTGCTATGTATGCCGGAAAACATTTTAAGGTAGAAATCGAAGGCTTTGAAAACTTTCAGCGCCTGACTTGTCAAGAGACTGCATTTGTTCAACTTAGCTCACATATCGGCAATTACGAGATGGCAGGATATACGTTAACCTCATATGACAAACCGCTCAATGCATTGGTGTTTTATGGAGAGAAACAGACCGTTATGGAGAACCGTACGGATATGTTTTCTGACAAGAACATCCGTATGATACCTGTCAAGAATGATATGAGTCATCTGTTCCTGATAGATCATGCACTACAGCAAGGCGAGATTGTCAGTATGCCTGCCGACAGAATTTTCGGATCACAGAAATCTGTCGTTACACAGTTGTTGGGTGCGGAAGTAAAGCTGCCATTGGGGCCATTCAGCGTGGCTACGATGAGAGGACTCAACGTGCTTGCGGTCAATGTGATGAAGAGTAGTATGAAAAGCTATAAAATATTCGTCACGCAGCTTGACTACAACAGGGAGGCTCCGCGTAAAATTCAAATCAGCCAGTTGGCCCAAGGCTACGCCGCTGAACTGGAACGTATGCTCACCATGTATCCTACACAATGGTACAATTACTTTGAATATTGGAAATCATAGATATGACAATAGACTATCAGCAGCCAGACGAGGCATTTCTTCGCGACATTGACATCCACGAGTTGCTTCCCCAACAGGAACCATTTGTGATGGTTAGCAGATTGGTGCATTTTGATGGTGTTAGAACTATTTGTGAAATGGACATCCAGGCAGATAATATTTTTGTTGAGGATGGTCATCTCAATGCCTCAGGAATGATAGAAAACATCGCCCAGACATGTGCAGCCCGCATTGGGTATGTCAATAAGTACATTCTGAAAAAAGCTGTTCAGATAGGATTTATCGGAGCTATTCGCAATTTAGAGGTAACAGATCTTCCTGAGGTTGGACAGCAGATAACGACCATTGTTGACGTCATCGAAGAAGTGTTTGGTATGACGCTCGCCTCAGCAGTCATCAAGCAGGGCAATCGTACGTTGATGACCACTGAAATGAAGATAGCCGTTAAAGAACAGTAAGCATATGGAGTTAAAGGCATCAAAAATATTAGATATCCGATTCAGTGAGGTAGACTCCATGAATGTGGTGTGGCATGGCTCCTACATGTTATACTTTGAGGATGCCCGCGAAATATTTGGCGAGAAATATGACCTTACCTATATGGGATACTTCGATCATGGTTATTTTGCCCCGTTGGTGGAAATGAACTTTCAATGGAAGAAACCCATTAAATATGGTATGCATCCTCGAATAGACATCATCTATCAGCCCACTGAGGCTGCAAAGGTGGTGTTTGACTACGAAATTCGCGATACAGCCGACGAGAGTCTGATTGCAACAGGGCATAGTGTACAGGTGTTTATGGATAAGAATTATAAGTTGGTGCTGTACAGTCCTAAGTTCTATGAAGAATGGCAAAAACGTTGGAACGTGTTTGAAAAGTAGTGTGATAATAGTTGTCTTATGGTTTACTGTATAGCAGATAATATAACGTCACCATTGGGCGTGACAACAGCGGAGAACTACAAAGCTCTTCGTGAAGGTCGTTCTGCGCTAACGTCTTATCTTAGCTATTCGGGTAGAGATGAAGATAATTATGTGGCATCACGTTTTACTATAGAACAGCAAAAACAGCTGATGGTTGAAGGACTTACGTGGTTCGAGTCGTTGGTTTATAGCAGCGTGAAAAATGCATTGCTTGATTGTGACATTGACGTAAGCAGCCAAAGAACATTGTTTGTTATCAGTACGACAAAGGCAAATATCGAGCATCTGCAAACTTCTGAATACGACACGTTAGAGCCTGCAGAATCGGCTAATCGTATAGCGTCTGTTTTAGGGGTTGTCTGCCAACCGCTTGTGGTATGCAATGCTTGCATATCTGGCGTTGCAGCACTTGTTACTGCTCAACGTTTGTTGGAAAGTGGCGGCTATGACAATGCGATAGTTGTAGGATGTGATGTCATCAGTCATTTCGTCGTTTCTGGTTTCCAATCGCTGAAAGCTCTGTCGCCAGAACCTTGTCGCCCGTTTGATATCGAACGCCTGGGGCTGAATTTAGGAGAGGCAGCAGCAACAATGATTCTGAGTGTCAACAAACCACAAACAGTTTCCTGGAAGTTGGTCAGAGGTGCTATTCGCAATGACGGATATCATATCACCAGCCCGTCGCCCAAAGGAGATGGATGTGCCTGTGCCATCAACTATGTTACTGAAGGCATCGCCCTAGACACCCTTTCTGCTGTCAATGTGCATGGTACGGCTACTATGTATAACGATCAGATGGAGTCGAAGGCAATAGCTGCTTCAGGATTGTCGGCTATTCCCATTAACACCCTGAAAGGCTATTATGGTCATACCTTAGGTGCCTCAGGTATCCTTGAGACCATCATCACCATGCATTCCGTCAGTCATGGGGAGTTGTTGGCCACCCGAGGCTTTAGCGAAATTGGCGTGTCAGGAAAAGTCAACATCTCTGCAAGCCCAGTAAGTGTCAGCAAACACTCGTTTGTGAAAATTATCTCAGGCTTTGGAGGATGCAATGCAGCTGTATATCTGGAGGCAAGTTCGGAAAACAAAGAAGATAATGAATTTAGAGAAGACTGCGACTATAGCGTTGCTCATAGCGTCAAGATAACACCTTATAGCATCGTTGTTGATGGAAAACAGATAGAAATTGACACATCGACCGACAACATACTAGCTGACATTTATAAACGTCATATAGGCTCTTATCCCAAGTTCTACAAGATGGACCGTTTGAGTCAGTTAGGGTTTGTTGCCAGCGAACTGTTGCTGAACCAAGAATATCCGCGTCTTCAGCAATGTGCAGATAGGGCTATAGTATTGTTTAACCATTCGTCATCCGTGTGGGTTGATTGCGAATATGCTAAAAGCATTGCTATTGGCGATGACTATTTCCCCAGTCCTTCCTTGTTTGTTTACACGCTGCCAAACATCGTATGTGGCGAAATAGCCGTCCGTAATGGTTACCATACTGAGACTTCATTCTATATTATACCCAATAAGGATGAGAACATAATGCATGAAGTGTTGACTTCAACGTTCCTTGATGATAGCCTACAAAGCATATTGGCCGGATGGATAGACTATGAAGATGAGAGTCATTTTGAAGCAGAATTGAAACTGATTATAAAAAGTAAATAGAAGAAATTAATATGGAAGAATTAATTTTAGAGTTAAAAAAGAAGATTATCAATGCACTAAATCTGGAAGAGATGACGCCAGATGATATCGATACAGACGATGCTCTGTTTGGTGAAGGTCTTGGTCTTGACTCCATCGATGCACTCGAACTGATTGTGCTCATGGAGAAAGATTATGGCATCAAATTGGCTAATCCTGCTGAAGGAAAGGCTATCTTTAAAAGCATACGCTCTATAGCAGAATACGTAAGTAATCATCGTACAAAGTGAACAACAATATCGTCATAACGGGTGAAGGGATTGTCTGTGCCATTGGCTTAGACAACCAACAGGTATTGCAGTCATTACAGCGTAAGCAAACGGGAATTGGTGTGATGAAGTATCTGCGCTCCGCCCACCTGGAACTACCCGTTGGCGAGGTTCAGTTGTCTAACGATGAGATGCGCAATAGTCTTGGTATCACAGACCAATATTCCAATCGTACTACACTGATGGGTATGCTAGCTGTGAAACAGGCGTTGTCAGATGCAGGCGTTGATAAACAAACCATTGGCGATAATCATTTGCGCGTAGTGCTTGTCTCAGGTACTACAGTTGCTGGTATGGATATCACTGAACAGTTCTTTGATACCTTGACAGCCTCCGACAAGCATTTAGCATGCGTCAAGAATCATAGTTGTGGTCGTAGCACGCAGATGATAGCTGAATATTTTGGCCTTTTCGCTGAATATACGACCATCTCTACTGCCTGTTCTTCTGCAGCCAATGCCTTGATATTGGGTGCTAACATGTTAAAGGCAGACCAGTGCGACATGGTTGTTGCTGGAGGCTGCGAGTCATTGTCTGTATTTCACCTGAACGGGTTTAACTCGCTGATGATTCTTGACCATGAGCAATGCAGACCTTTCGATGAGCATCGTGCAGGACTGAACCTCGGAGAGGGAGCTGCCTACGTGGTGCTGGAAAAAGAGGAGTATGCAGCAAAGCGAGGGGTAGAAAAACATGCCTATCTTCGTGGCTACGGTAATGCTTGTGATGCTTTCCACCAAACCGCATCTTCAGAGAATGGGGAAGGAGCATATCGTGCTATGACTGAAGCACTGCAGATGGCAGGCTTGAAACCTTCTGATATACAATATGTCAATGCTCACGGAACGGGGACTCCCAATAATGACATATCGGAGAGCAATGCTCTCAAGCGAGTCTTTAGTGACACGATGCCTTTAGTCAGTAGTACCAAGTCGTTTACTGGTCATACGACGAGTGCCTCAGGAAGTATTGAGGCGGTAATTTGCCTGTTGGCTATGCGCTACCATTTTGTACCAGCTAACCTTGGCTTCACAACGCCGATGACAGACGGTATTGTTCCTACGCTGGGTGAGACTGATTACGATTTGCGCAATGTCGTCTGCAACTCGTTTGGCTTTGGTGGCAATGATACGTCTCTGGTTTTTAGCCTAGACGACAACTCCATATCCAACATTCAGCATTCGACATTCAACACTAACGTTAAGGAAGTCGCAAGGATTGAAATAACATCAGAAGATGAGTTGGCTGAGATTCGTGACTATGTGAAGCCGTTAGAAGCTCGTCGCATGGGAAAGATCATGAAGAGCTCGCTGCTGTCATCGTTGAAAGCCCTGAAGGTGGCAGGTGTAGAACAACCTGATGCGATTATTACTGGTACTGCGTTAGGATGTTTGGAAAATTCAGAACTACTGCTTCGTCAACTGACGGAAGAGGGGGAGGTTACGCTGAAACCTACGTATTTTATGCAGAGCACTCACAACACCATCAGTAGCAATATTGCAATACGTCTGGGGTGTCACGGATATAACATAACATACACTCAGGATGATGACTCATTGAAATGGGCCTTGCGCGATGCTGAGTTGTTGTTGCAAAGTGGGAAAGTAAGAACAGTATTGGTTGGTTGCCACGATGAGACAACGTCTATGTATCGAGACTTGTTACATCGTATAGGTGAAAAGGAGCAGCCTGCCATTAAATCAACAGCAATAGTACTGACATGTGGAGAATAATACCATACGCAATATTACAAAGTATCCTGCTCACTGGTGGACAGGTGTTCTTAAAATATGCCATGATGCGCATGCCGGCATTTAGCTGGTCGCGTGGTTTCTGGTTGAGTTTGCTTGTCAACTGGCAGTTTGCTGCCTGTGGATTGCTCTTTGGCGCTGCATCATTGTTGTGGGCATATATCGTAAAAACCTTTCCCTTCAGTACGGCCTATCCGATGGTCAGTCTGAGTTATGTCTTTGGTATGTTTGCGGCCATCATGTTCTTCCATGAGGAGGTGTCTGCAGCGAAGTGGCTGGGTGTGGCATTGATTATGATGGGGTGTTTCTTAATAGCAAAATAGTAATATGAAGAGATACTTGTTACTCCTTTGGTCACTGCTGAGTGTCGTATCAATATCAGCACAGACACTTAACGAAGCACAGATACGCCAACGCGTCAATCAGGCAGCTGCAGCGATGAAAACCATGCACTGTGACTTCGTTCAGACCAAACACCTGAAGATGCTCAACGACAATATGGTAGCACAAGGGAAGATGTACTATCAGCAGAGTAGCAAACTGCGTTGGGAATATACTAATCCTTATACATATACCTTTGTGCTGAATAGCGACAAAGTATTGCTGAAGAATCAGCAGCGTAACGATGTCATCGATGTCAAGCAGAACAAAATGTTCCGCGAAATAGTTCGTGTCATGATGAGTAGTGTGGTAGGTAACTGTCTTTCTGACGACAAGACGTTTAAGACAACGATAGCCACTACCAATAGCGAATGGATTGCCACACTGGTACCCCAACGTAAGGACATGCGACAGATGTTTCAGAAAATAGTACTGCACTTCAATCCGCAACGTGCTGTGGTGAGTTGTGTGGAGATGATAGAGAAGAATGGTGATAGAACGCTAATAACCCTTAAGAATATACGTACAAATGAGACTATCAATGCTGCGATATTTGCTGTGCATTAATCTGCTGTTGTCTGTCATAACGGCTCGTGCACAGGTGACGTTCCCTTCTCATGAAGGCGAACGGGCACGCTATACAGCATATATCGAGATGTCTCGCGGATATATCAGTGGGGTGTGCATACTGGTCAAGGAGGAAGGTCTCATCAAGGGTAGTCTTTTTAACGAGTTTGGCATTACAGCCCTTGACTTCAACTATGACCCTCGTCATCAGAAAATACACTTACATAGCGTTATTTCTATGATGGACAAGTGGTATATCCGTCGTGTACTGAAGAAAGACTTGGTGCAACTGATGCTTCGCCTGCAGCAAGGCCAGTATTGCTACAAGAACGAGCGCCAGCATATTACATATCAATTTACTCCAATAGCCAATGAAGTTACTCAATAATCTATATACGATCTCTGAGAGAGAAACGACGTTTCTCCCTGTACGATATGACGTTTCTCTGCAAGAGAAAAGCCTTATATATCAAGCTCACTTTCCTGGTGAGCCCATCACCCCTGGTGTATGCATTATCCAGATAGCGAAGGAACTGCTGGAGGACTATGCCCAGAAACGCTACCAGATCAAGACCATCAAGAACGTCAAGTTTCTGAATGTCATATCTCCAGTGACAACACCTCACGTGACGTATGTCTTTGAAAAGATTGTTATTGATGAGACAAGTAAGACATGCAGGTTACAGGTTCAAGTGCTTGCAGCAGAAGCGCCATTGGCAAAACTCTCATTCACCTGCCAAGAAATATGATGCAAACAGACAAAGAGAAACAACACCAGACGCTTCATGACCGAGGAATATGTGTCGTGATTCCTACCTATAACAATGGTGGGACAATAGCTGCTGTGGTTCGTGATGCGCTACTGGAGTGTCGCGATGTCATTGTCGTCAATGATGGCTCTACTGATAACACGTCTGCTGAGTTACACCAGATAGCAGGTATCACGCTTGTGGAATATGCCACCAATCGTGGCAAGGGTTATGCGCTGAAAGCAGGTTTCAGACGTGCAATTGAGATGGGATTCTCATATGCTATCACTCTCGATGGCGACGGACAGCACTATGCGAGCGATATTGGTCTTTTCCTGACTGCCAACCAGAAACATCCTGGTGCGCTGATTATCGGAAGTAGACAGTTGGAAGGTGTAGAACGTTCTGAAGGCAGCAAGTTTGCTAATAAATTTTCCAATTTCTGGTTCTGCGTGCAGACAGGACGCAAACTGCCAGATACGCAAACAGGCTATAGACTCTATCCACTGAAGAAGCTTCGCGGACTTTCTTTATTGACATCACGCTATGAGGCTGAGTTGGAACTGTTGGTATTTGCCTCTTGGCACGGAGTAGGACTGGTACCCATTGATATAAATGTGTATTATCCGCCTCGTGAGGAGCGCGTTAGTCACTTCCGTCCAGGGATTGACTTCACGCGTATAAGTGTGCTCAACACAGTGTTGTGTTTCTTAGCTATTGTCTATGGACTTCCTTTACGTTTGTTTCGTCTGTTGTCAAACATAGTGCGCACCGTCTATTCACTGACGTTCGTTTTGTTTTTCTGTTTCTTCATTATCACACCTGCCGTTTGGGTGTATGTTAAGATTGGCAAAATGACTGAAAAGAAGCGCCACAATCTGCATCGTCTGATATATCATGCTACGCGTTTCATCATGTTGCATCACGGTATCCCTGGTACTCGTTTCAAGTATAAGGTTGCTGAGGGTATAGACTTTGATAAACCATCAGTGGTGATATGTAACCACCAGTCACATATTGACCTTGCCTGTCAACTGATCTTTTCGCCCAACATAATCTTCCTGACTAATCAGTGGGTATGGCATAATCCGATCTATGGTCTGTTGATACGCAATGCGGAGTTTTATCCTGTGGCAGAAGGTATTGACGAACTGATGCCTAAGTTACAATCGCTGGTCGAGCGAGGGTATAGCATAGCAGTATATCCTGAGGGAACACGTTCGAAAGACTGCACCATTGGCCGTTTCCATCAAGGGGCATTTCATATTGCCGAACAATTGGGGCTTGATATCGTTCCAATGTATCTCTACGGCCCAGGAAGGATATTGCCAAAGAAAACCTATCACCTGCGCAAGGGACCGATATATGTTGAGGTGGGCGACTCGATAACCAATGCCCAGCTGAAAGCGATGGGCGATACCAAGCGCCAGGCTTCGCAGATGCGTAGACACTATATCGAGAAGTACGAACAGATAGCAAACCAGATAGAGCAGGATGTCTAAGCAGAGAGTAATTATCATAGGAAGTGGTATGGGCGGTTTGTCCTGCGGGGTCATTTTGGCAAAGAATGGCTATGATGTCACCGTGCTGGAACAGGGTGTTCGGATAGGTGGTTGTCTGCAGTGTTTCAGTCGTCGTGGAGCACGTTTCGAAACGGGCATGCACTTCATTGGTAGTGCTGCTGAAGGCCAGACCTTAGACCGTCTTCTACAGTATCTGGGGGTCAAAAAGGACATTCAGCTGTCGCCTTTGGATAAGGACGGCTATGACGTTGTAGCCCTTAATGGACGATGCTATCGTTTTGCCAATGGGCGTGAACGATTCATTGAGCAGATGACCGGTTATTTCCCTTATCAGAAGGAAGCCTTAAACCGATATTTCGATTTGGTGGAAAAAGTTGCTGGCGCATCCTCGTTGCACACACTGAAACACGCAGAGAGCAATGCAGCCATCAACACCGAGTATCAGTTGCGTTCCATCAACGAGGTAATTGATAGTGTCATTCCTGATACAGAATTGGCAAAAGTGTTAGTTGGCACTCTTCCCCTATATGCTGCTGAGCTCGATAAGACCCCTTTCTCTACCCATGCTTTCATCATGGACTTTTATAACCAAAGTGCATACCGTATCGTGGGAGGAAGTGATACTATTGCAAAGTCTATGGCCCAAACCATAGAACATTATGGTGGTCGTGTGTTGGCATCCAACAAAGTAACAAGAATACTGTGTGATGACACGCATGCCACAGGTGTTGAAGTCAATGGAAGCGAGTTTGTACCTTGCGATATCGTTATCTCTGACGCTCATCCGATACGCACTTTGGAACTGACGGATTCGAAGCTGTTACGTCCTGCATTCCGTAACCGCATCAACGCCATACCTCAAACTGTTGGCGGATTCTCTGTGTATCTTGAGTTCAAGGAGAATTCTGTGCGTTACCAGAACTATAACTTTTACGGATATAATAATGGGACACCTTGGAATTGTGAGCAGTACGATACAATTTCGTGGCCCAAGGGCTATCTATATATGCATTTCTGTGACGATATCTCCCCTCTTTTTGCCAAAACAGGAGTCATTATATCGTATATGCAGATGAAAGATGTGGAGCAGTGGGTTGGTACAAAAGTTGGTCATCGTGGTGCCGACTATGAAGCCTTCAAGCGACAAAAAGCAGAACAACTCTTGGCATCCGTTGAAAAGCACTTCCCTACTCTGCGCTCACACATCAAGAATTATTATACATCAACTCCGTTGACCTATCGGGACTATACAGGCACAGAAGGGGGCAGTATGTACGGCATTGCAAGAGACATAACATTAGGTGCTGCATGCAGAGTGCCTCATCGCACAAAAATCCCCAACCTGTTACAGACAGGTCAGAACATCAACTCACACGGAATCCTCGGAGTCATCGTTGGAGCTATAGTTACGTGCAGTGAGTTGCTGACAGCAGAAAAAATATACCAACAAATCATTGAAGCGAATAAAATATGAAGCAACAGGTAGTCATCATAGGTGGAGGATTAGGAGGCCTCTTTACAGGTGCAATACTTAGTAAAGAGGGGTTCTGTGTTACCATCTTGGAGAAGAATGCAATGATTGGTGGTGGGTTGCAGACATTTCAGCGTTTTGGCGAGCATTTCGATACAGGAATGCATGTTATTGGTGGCATGCAGCCTGGTGGCAATATTTGGAAGATATGCCGTTATCTTGGTATTCTCAATGATGTAAAAATCCGTAACGTAGACAATGAATGTTCCGATAGGCTGTATTTTGCAGAAGACAAGTCATACTTTACTATTGCTAAAGGTCGTGATGGTTTTGTCAGTTCACTAGCACAGTCGTTTCCTGACGAGCATAGCAATCTGGAACGTTATGTTGACGCTGTTTTAGATATTGCCGACAAGGTAGACCTGTTCAATTTACGCCCTTCTTCAGGTCAGATTAGTCTCTTTACTGAATCAAATGACTTTCTGATGGCAGCAGATGCTTTCATTGCCAAGTATATTACCGACGAGCGTCTGCGTAGTGTATTGGCTTATATGAATCCACTTTATGGCGGTCGTGCCCATGAGACACCTGCATACGTGCATGCTATTATCAGCACGCTTTATATCAAGGGAGCTAGTCGTTTTGTTGATGGCAGCTATCATTTCGCACAACTTCTCGCTGAGGTAATTACTTCCAATGGTGGCCAGGTGATTGCAGGTGATGCTGTCGAGTGGATAAATGTAACTGAAAGGAATGTGGATTATGTTCGTACAAAGAGTGGTAAGAAATATGTTGCCGACTACTTCATTTCTGATATCCATCCATGTGCGCTGATGAGACTGATGGACGAGAAAGCTTTCCCCAAATCATATCGTGAACGTCTTGAGACTATTCCCAATACACATTCTGCTTTTGCACTATACATAAAGCTTAAGCCTGAGACTTTCCCATACATTAATCATTCGGAATACTATATGACACGCTATGATGACGTGTGGAACTTTAGTCGTACGGATAAGCAATGGCCTTTGGGATTTATGATGATGACACCTCCAAGCAGCAATCAAGGACACTATGCTAAAAAGGTATTGATAACAGCACCAATGCCTTTCGATATGGTTAGGCGATGGGAGAATACTACCGTTGGACATCGTGGCGATGAGTATGAAGCATGGAAGATGAAATGTGCTGAACTACTTTTGAACCAGATAGAAGAAATCCATCCAAGCTTCCAGCAGTGTATAGAGGCCATGAACACATCGTCGCCACTGACCATACGCGATTTCTATGGTGTTAAAGATGGAAGCATCTGTGGTTTTGCCAAGAATTGTCAGAACATTGTGCTGTCTCAGTTACCTGTGGTAACAAAGATTCGCAATCTGTTGCTGACAGGTCAGAATAACAACCTGCATGGTTTCTGTGGAGTGCCACTGACAGCCATTAATACCTGTGAGGCCATATTGGGCCTCAACTATATTGTTAACAGAATAAACGCATGCGCAGACTGAACGTTGTCATATTATTGCTCGTTGTCACCATCAGGGTGATGTCTCAGGTGAATATCTGGGAGGGCGTGTCGCATCACAAAAAAGTGATGATGACTCCATATTTGGCTAATTCTGATGGTAAGAGTATTGCTATTATAGTGTGTCCTGGAGGTAGTTATTTTTGGCACGATATTGAGACTGAGGGTCATGAGATCGGAAGGTGGTTGCAAAAGAATGGAATATCGGCATTCGTCCTAAACTACCGTACTGCATACGTTCCTGCTTTTATCACCCACTATCGCTTAGTGTTTCGCGGGAACCGTTATCCTGATCCTCAGGATGATC
>Ga0326511_10002268_pt1 | contig 15694 bp, 11 predicted proteins | sample 0_2496_0518_D_FD_203701 | JGI IMG/M metagenome (GOLD analysis project Ga0326511, IMG submission 203701) | Bovine rumen microbial communities from UC Davis, California, United States - 0_2496_0518 | ecosystem: Host-associated > Mammals > Digestive system > Stomach > Rumen | place: USA...
AGGCAAGTCGACGCGCTCCACACCTGCCACCTATCTGAAGGCTTTCGATGTCATTCGCGACCTGTTTGCTGATCAGCCGTTGGCGCAGCAGATGGGATTCACGTCGCAATATTTCTCGTTCAATGCTGACGGAGGACGATGCGACGAATGTAAAGGGGCTGGAACAATTACCGTCGAGATGCAGTTCATGGCCGACCTCGTACTGGAATGTGAGGCCTGTCACGGTCATCGATACAAGCACGACATCCTTGATGTGCGCTTCCATGGGAAAAATATCGATGACGTGCTCAACATGACCATTGACGAAGCTATCGAGTTTTTCACTACCCACGGACAAAAAGGCATTGTCATGCGACTGAAGCCGCTGGCTGACGTCGGACTGGGATACATCAAGCTCGGACAAAACTCGTCGACCCTTTCCGGTGGCGAGAACCAGCGAGTGAAACTGGCCTACTTTATCAGTCTGGAGCGACAGGAGCCTACGATGTTCATCTTTGATGAACCTACAACAGGGCTTCATTTCCACGACATCCGCCGACTGCTTGCTGCCTTCAATGCACTCATCAGCCGAGGTCATTCAGTACTGGTCATCGAACATAACCTCGACGTCATCAAACAGGCTGATTGGATTATTGACTTAGGCCCCGACGGCGGCGACCGGGGCGGTCGGCTGGTAGTGGCAGGAACTCCCGAAACGGTAGCCAAATGCCCAGGCAGCATTACAGGTAGCTATCTGATTCAGAAATTGGATTCAACTGAAAAAGTGAAGGATAATCAATAAAAATGAGTGTAGTTATGCGCAAAAAAGTGCATGATTACACTCATTTAACATAATTGATGTGCCGTCAATGAAATATTATTTGTACCTTTGCCTCACATTTTAAAAACAGAAAAATAAATGAAGAAGTTCATGATGGCTGTGCTGATGGCCCTTCCAATGATGGGTATGGCACAAGACAATACTTGGGAAATGCCCGAAAAAAGTGCAAATCCTGACGAGAAATACTTAGCCGGTGCTGTTCCCGAAGTCGATGGAAAGGTAATGTTTACCAAAACCATTGAGGCTCCAGGCAAAAGCAAGGAACAACTGTTCGACCTCCTGCTTGACTACATGACTAAAATGACTAAGGAAGCAAACCAGTTTGAACAGAGTCGCATCGTGCTGGAAGACAAGGAGAAAGGACAGGTTGTGGGCAGCTATCAGGAGTGGCTGGTGTTTAAAAACAAGCCTCTAAGTCTGGATCGCACGCGCTTCTTCTATCATCTTATTGCCGATGTGAAGGCGGGCAGTGCCACTCTGAAGCTCACGCGTATTCATTATCTTTATGAAGAAGAGCGCGACCCCTTCACCTATCAGGCTGAAGAATGGATAACCGACCGCTACGGACTGAACAAAAAGCAGACCAAGCTGGCACGCGTCAGCGGCAAGTTCCGTCGCAAGACCATTGACCGTAAAGACTACATCTTCAATCAAATCAACAAACTGCTGACGAAATGATAGATGTTCGCTCGAGACACCATTTGGAACCTTTCCACGACAACGGTCCCACTTTTGTGTTGCGCCAATGGCTGAACATCATTTTCCTCATTGGTGCTATTGCCGGTATCGTGGTTTTCCATGTATATTCGCGTGAACTTGGTATCTATGTCTTTATTGGTGCGGCAGTGCTCAAATTTATTGAGCTTTCACTACGCATGCTGAAACTTTGAACATCGGAATGAAAAAACTCTTTTTCCTCCTCACACTTTTCTACGCTCCTTACGTCTGTGCCCAGTCCGTTTCGGGTATGGACGAATATGGCAACTATCAACAGTTCGACGGTACGGGTGGCAACTTCAATCCGCACAGCACTGATACGACGAAAAAGAGCAAGATTATTCCTAAGGGACTCTATGTATGGCGCGTTGACCGCAAGTTGGGCGACATTATAAAGGCCGAGCCTGATACCCTACCCCATTTGTTTCCCCAGTCGACTTTCTCAACGGGTCGCTATGGACAGTACAATACTACGGGTACGAACTATTCGCCGAGATTGTCGCGAATCTTTATTGACCGCGATGAAAACGAGCAGTTCTGGTTTACGCAGTACTATGATCAGGTGCAGAAGCGGCCAGACCAGTGGCATTTCACCAACACGCTATCACCCATCACCAACCTCACCTACGACAACTGTGGCGACAATCAGAATGGTGAAGACCATATTGATGCAAAGTTTGCCGTGAATGCCGGTAAACAGCTGGGCATGGGCTTCGACCTCGACTATGCATACGCCCGAGGTTACTATCAAAATCAGAACATAGCCCATTTCAATGCTTCACTCTATGCTTCCTATCTGGGTGACCAATATCAGATGCACACCCTTTTCACTGCACGACACCAAAAGGTGACAGAGAATGGAGGCATCACCAATGATGACTACGTGACGCATCCTGAGTTGTTCAGCGAGTCGTATTCAGACAATGAGATTCCCGTCGTGTTGAGTTCAAACTGGAACCGCAACAACTCGCTACACTTCTTCCTGACTCACCGCTATTGTCTCGGCTTCTATCGAAAGGTGCGCATGACCGACGAGGAAATTGAGGCCCGGCGATTTGCTCAAAAGTCGGCTGTCGTGAATGAAACGAAACGCAAGCAAACAGACGAAGAAGACGATGAGAGGGACATAAAAGACAAGCCTGCCGGCCGACCAGCTGACGCGAAAATTGCGGGCAAACAGCCAGTGGTCGCTACCCTTGATTCTACGGCTACAGACTCTACACGCATCAAGGTGAGTTCAAAAGCCGTTGCAGACAGCCTGCTGGCCGTTCAGGCAAAAGAAGACTCGCTGGCACACTTGATGAAAGATGAGTTCGTGCCCGTGACCAGCTTCATTCACACGTTAGAACTCAACAAGTACGACCACATCTATCAGGCTTACGAAAGTCCCAAGAACTATTATGCCAACACCTATTACCCTGCTAACGAATCAGGGGTCTCAGGCGACTCCATCTACGACCAGACGCAACATTTCGACATCAAGAACACCGTGGGTCTTGCACTGCTCGAAGGTTTCAACAAATGGGCGAAAGCCGGTATAAAAGCTTTTGCTACTCACGAACTGCGCAAAATGTCGATGCCTACACTCGATGCAAACGGAATGGGCGCAATAGGGCACTGGACAGAACATAACATCAGCGTGGGTGGACGCATCTCGAAGACGCAGGGACATACATTCCACTATAACCTGAATGGAGAGACTTGGCTCTTGGGCGAAGACATTGGCCAACTGAAGGTTGACTTCAGCACTGACTTGAACTTCCCTCTCTTCAATGATACCGTTCGCCTACAGGCGAATGCCTATTTCCACTTGTTGAATCCCACATTCTATGAGCGTCACTACCACTCAAAGCACATTTGGTGGGACAATAATCTCGACAAGATTACCCGTAGCCGTGTGGAAGGCGTGTTTGCCTACGACAAGACGAATACAAAACTCCGTTTCGCTATTGAAGAGATTCAGAACTACACTTATTTCGGCATGGACTACACGATGGCTACGGACGGGCGAACAGGTTTAAGTACAATGCTGCGCCAGAACGGTGGCAACCTACATGTGATGACCGCCCAACTGGAACAGAATTTTGCTTTTGGACCACTGCACTGGGAAAACGTGCTGACCTATCAGAACTCGTCAAGTCAGTCAGTACTGCCCGTTCCTACGTTCAATGCGTTCACCAATCTCTATCTGCTGTTCCGAGTCTCAAAGGTGCTTCGTGTTGAACTGGGCAGTTCGGCTACTTATTTCACAAAGTACTACGCTCCAGACTATTGTCCGCAGCTCAGTGTGTTTGCCGTTCAGGAGAATACTGCCAGCCGTCGCGAAGTGGGCAATTTCCCCTTCGTCGATGTCTATGCTAACCTGCATCTGAAGCATGCGCGTTTCTTCTTCATGATGAGCAATGCCACTGCTACTTCATTCGATAGCCAGTATTTCCTTACCCCCCACTACCCCTTGAACACAAAGACCATTCACATGGGCGTATCATGGAATTTCTTCAACTAAGCCATCGTTGATTGATTATAAAGAATCTATTCAATTACACCAACTTATCATTTATCAATAACAAATAGAAGAAAAGTGAAAGAATATTTGGTGATTTCATAACTATTTGATAATTTTGCAATCCGTAAAGAAAACGATCTCTTGTCTGCGCCTCGTGTAGGCATAGAAAGGGCTAATAAGACGACTGCTCTCGGGTTAAGGGCGGGCATGGCAACCTAAGGGATATTGTAAAACTCAAAACATTTAAAGCATTATGGCACAAATGAATTTTGGTGGCGTAGTCGAAACTGTAGTCACCAGTAAGGAATTCTCTTTGGAGAAAGCACGTGAAGTATTGAAAGACGAAGTCATTGCCGTGATTGGATACGGCATCCAGGGTCCCGGTCAGGCTTGCAACCTGCGCGACAATGGTTTCAACGTAATCGTTGGTCAGCGTCAGGGTAAGACCTATGACAAGGCTGTAGCAGACGGATGGGTTCCGGGCAAAACTTTGTTCTCTATCGAAGAGGCTGCCCAGAAAGGCACCATCGTCTGCATGCTGCTTTCTGATGCAGGACAGATTCAGGTATGGCCTACCATCAAACAGTACCTCACTCCTGGCAAGACACTTTACTATTCTCATGGTTTCGCCATCAACTGGAGCGACCGTACCGGTGTCGTTCCTCCCAAGGATATCGACGTTATCATGGTAGCTCCGAAAGGCTCTGGAACATCCCTTCGCACGATGTTTTGCGAGGGTCGTGGCCTGAACTGCTCGTATGCTGTCTATCAGGACGCTTCGGGCAAGGCTAAGGACAAGACGCTAGCATTCGGTATTGGTATCGGTGCAGGCTATCTGTTCGAGACAACTTTCCAGCGCGAGGCTACTTCCGACCTCACAGGCGAACGTGGTTCACTGATGGGTGCTATTCAGGGCTTGCTCCTCGCTCAGTACGAGGTATTGCGCGAGAATGGTCACACTCCTTCCGAGGCTTTCAACGAAACTGTTGAAGAGCTTACACAGAGCCTTGGCCCGCTCTTCGGTGAGCGTGGTATGGACTGGATGTATGCCAACTGTTCTACAACGGCTCAGCGCGGTGCCCTCGACTGGGCTCCTCGTTTCCACGATGCCATCAAGCCTGTTATGGAGTGGCTCTATTACTCTGTAAAGACGGGTAATGAGGCTCAAATCAGCATCGACTCGAACTCGAAGCCCGACTATCGTCAGGGACTGGAGAAGGAACTTGAGGCAATGCGCAATCAGGAGATGTGGCAGGCAGGCGCTGTCGTTCGTCAGCTGCGTCCTGAGAACAATCAAGATTGATTTCCAGATACACTAAGCATCTATAAGCGGACACTCTTCTTACAGGGTGTCCGCTTTTTTGTGTTCAAAAAAATCCCTCCCTTTGGTAGGGAGGGAAGAATGAATTTCGATTATTCAGCAGGGCATTCGTACTTCTGGCCTGTCTGACGAATGAGGGCACGACCGAAAGCATCAGGATAGCCGGGGCGTTTAACCTTTGCCCCGTTACCTTCGGGCGTACGAAGAAAACGTCCGTCCTGCTCAGGCTTGACAATCATGTCATTATATTTCACTACCAAGTGGTAGGCCAAATTACGCCAAGTAGCAAGCATCTCGTTGGCTTTCTTCGATGAGTAGGAAGTAAGATAAGCCACACGCTCTTTGCCTTCGAGTGTCAATGCGCGGTCTTCCACCTCTTTCTGAGCACTGAAATAGGAGGCATCGAGAGAGTCCCGCTTTTGCTGAAGGTCAGCGAAGAGGAGCGAATAGCGCGGATAAACCATATTCGATACCCAGTTCTGCACCCAATAGGCATTGTCCATTGAGAAGGTAAGCGCATCAGCCTTAGGAGTACTATATGGTTTGGGCGATTCTGTGGCACAGCAATAGACAGGGGTGTAAGGCACCATATTGCCATCATCGTTGCCAAACCAGATGATGCCTCCCACTTCGCGAGGAAGCCATGAGCGCATCTGTGCTACATAGCTGAATGCTGTTTGCTGAGTACTGGTAGGGCGTTCGTTAAAATATTTCTTGCCGTCAACAGTATAATAAAGCGGTGTGGGACGATATGGCATCTGCCAGATGCCGCCGCCTATATCGCTGTCGAGCGAGAAAGGTGTACCCTCATAATGGTCGCGCATGGCTGTTTCTATGTCGGCTACGGTCAGCTTGCGATTAGGCTTTATCCACAAGGGCATCGGCTCTGCCTGCTTGTCACGTCCTTCGGCCCAAGGCAGATAACGATCCATACCGTCGGCATAGCGATTGAAAAAACTCCAAACACGTGCATCGCACATGCGACGGCCACCGAAATCAGGGAAGGCATAGGTGTTGCAGAACGAGAAGTCTTCATCCTTGCCTGTGAACCACCCTCTGGCTCGGGCATAACTGACCACGTTTTTCGAGTAAAGTACCGATCCTGTCTTGTCTTTCATGTTGAAGCGCGAGATGCGGCTCTGGTTGGCATGGCCGCAAATGGCATCATCGGGTATGCGCAAGGCCACCCATACGGTACGTCCGTCGTTGCCACTCTTCTTCTTGGCGCCTTTGCTCTTGAGACTGTCAGGCATCCATGCGCCCATCATCTCCATAATCCATGCCTCATTAGGGTCACAGATAGTGAAAGTTTCACCCTCAGAGTTGTAGCCATATTTCTCTACAAGGGTAGTCATGATGCTGATAGCCTCTCGAGCGGTTTTCGAGCGTTGCAGGGCAATATATATAAGTGAACCGTAGTCAAGTATGCCTGTGGTGTCGACCATTTCTTCGCGACCGCCGAAAGTAGTCTCGCCGATGGTGACCTGCCATTCGTTAATGTTACCGATGACACTATAGGTTTCTTCTGCTTCAGCAATCTCACCGTGGTATTTGTTGGTGTCCCAGTCGTAGACCTTATGCATCGTGCCTTTAGGATAGTGCGCAGCAGGGCGGTGTACCAAACCAATGAACATGCCGTAATCATCAGCATTATACGTGCAGATGACCGAGCCGTCCTTAGAGGCTCCCTTGCCTACAATAAAATTAGTACAGGCCATAGCACTTGTGGCGATGGTCAGAAAAGTAGCAATCAGATATTTTCGCATTTTATTCGATTAAGAATTATTATATTGTTCGTTCGGTTAGCTTGTTATCAAGTTGTTTAGTCATTACACTATCACGCCATTACATCGTTATATCGACGTAACGAATCATCGTTCCCCTTCTCTCTGTTCAAGGAATTCGCTGACTTGCTCCTGTGTAGAGCGGGTGACGGCTATACGTCCTGAACGGGTATATTGCAGCACGCATCCGAAGGCATCGAGTGCCTTGTAAAGGCTGAGAATATCTTCGGTCTTTCCGCTCTTCATCACAATAACATAGGTGGGGTTGACTTCTGTGATGTGTGCATCGTGACGACGGATGGCACGCGACACTTCAGGATTCTGCATGACAATGTCAGTTGACAGCTTGTAGAGACCCGTCTCACGTATAAAAAGTTCGTCATCAGTGAAATAAGTAGCCTTGATTACATCGATTTTCTTCTCAATCTGCCGCGTAATCTTCGTCACCTGATCATCATAGCACCATGCGGTAATCGTGTATTTATGTACACCGGGTATGCTCGAAGCCGATACGTTCAGGCTTTCAATATTCACTTGCCGACGAGTAAAAACAGCAGTAATCTGATTGAGAATACCGGCAATATTCTCTGAATATACTAATAAAGTATAGAATTTCTTTTCTTTTTCTTCCATAGTTATAATTGTGGCTGCAAATTATTCAATCTTCAGCATCATCTCATCAACACTCTTACCTGGTGCGGTCATAGGCATGACATCGGCATCTTCCTTGATGACACATTCGAGAATGAAAGGCCCTTTGGCTTCAAGCATGTGCGTAACAGCTGCTGGTAGCTGCTCGCGCTGGGTAACCAGTTCATAGGGTATGCGATAGGCCTGGGCAATGAGGTCGTACTGGGGATTGAGCATGGGGGTGAACGAACGTCTGTGCTGCCAGAACATGTCCTGCCACTGACGTACGTTGCCTAAGTAGTTGTTGTTCATGACAATCATCTTCACAGGTGCCTGCTGTTCCATAATGGTACCTAACTCCTGCAGATTCATCTGGAATCCTCCGTCGCCACAGAACATGCAGACCGTTCGCTCAGGAGCACCGAACGTGGCTCCGATGGCTGCCGGCATACCAAATCCCATAGTACCCAATCCACCGCTGGTGACGATGGAGCGCTTACGGTTATAATGGAAATAGCGTGCTGAGAGCATCTGATTCTGTCCTACGTCGGTGACAAGCACTGCCTCGCCCTTAGTGGCTTCGGCCACGGTGTTGACTACCTCTCCCATCAGTAGGGGACCGTCTTTTGGATGTATAGCAGGCTCGATAACCTGCTGCAACTCCTGTTGAAAATAGGTATCGAAGGAGGCTATCCATTCTTTGTGGCTGTTTTTCTTGATCAATCGTGTGATGGCAGGAAGTGTCTCCTTACAGTCACCAATAACAGCCACATCGGTTTTAATACACTTGTCAATCTCGGACTTGTCGATATCGAGATGTATGATTTTAGCTTGTCGGGCATAAGTGGATGGAAGTCCTGTAACGCGGTCACTGAATCGCATGCCAATGGCAATGATTACGTCGGCCTCCTGCGTCTTCATGTTCAGAGAATACTGTCCATGCATGCCAAGCATACCCATATTCAAAGGGTGACGACTGGAGAGCGCTGACAGTCCGAGCAGGGTGCGTCCAACAGGTATGTCGGCTTTCTCTATGAGTTCAATCAGTTCAGCGTGAGCATTACCCAACTCTACGCCTTGTCCTACAAGTGCCAAGGGGCGCTTGGCACTGTTGATTAGTTCGGCAGCCTGAGTGATAGCCTTGAGGTCTGGCTTGGGGAAGGGAACATAACTGCGCACGAAGTCAACGTGTGCAGGTCCGTTCCACTCGCACTCGTGTATCTGAGCGTTCTTGGGGAAGTCAAGCACTACGGGGCCGGGTCTGCCGCTACGGGCAATGTAGAAAGCACGGCTGACAGCCCATGCCACATCTTCTGCATGGCGTATCTGGTAGCTCCATTTCGAAATAGGCTGCGCCACACCCACGAGATCGACCTCTTGGAAAGCATCGGTGCCGAGTGCTCCAATGCCCACTTGTCCAGCGATGACCACGATGGGGGTAGAATCGAGCATCGCATCGGCCACACCTGTGAGGGTATTGGTGGCTCCTGGTCCACTGGTGACGATACACACTCCTACCTCACCGCTGACCCGTGCAAATCCTTGTGCAGCGTGAACGGCTCCCTGTTCATGGCGCACAAGCACATGTCGAAAAGGAGCATCGTCGCCCCTTGTATAGTCGTAGAGTGAGTCGTAGACAGGCATAATAGAACCACCCGGGTAGCCGAAGATAGTGCTTACGCCCTCAGCCTGCAGGGCTCTCATGAGTGCCTCGCGACCCGTAATTATTTCATTCTTGTCGTTAAGTCTTGATTCTTCCATTCTTTTTCTTTCCATAAAATCTGTGCAAAGGTACGATTAAGCGAGCGAAAATGCAAATAATTTTGCAATTTTCCGAGCGTGAGTACCTAAGAACATAGTTCAAAGGTACGATTAAGCGAGCGAAAATGCAAATAATTTTGCAATTTTCCGAGTGTGAGTACCTTGATATAATAAAATTTAATAACCACGGATTAAAACAAGTACGTTTTATCCGTGGTTAAAGAATTGCTGCTTGGTACTAAACCAATATGTGTTTTTGATACTTAAACTCCCTTGTTACGGTCGCGCATGCGGCAGGGGAACCAGAAACTAACGATTGTCTTCTGACCGTTTTCTGTATTGATGTCAAGTTCACCACCGAGTGCGTCCACAATGGCTTTGCAGATAGGAATGCTCAGCACGTCGGTACCATTGACCATCGTGAGTGCTTCCTCGCGCTGCAGGTAGGAGTAGATGTCTTCGCCAATCATATCGGACTGACCATTGCCCTGATAAGTAATGGATACCTTAATGCCACGACGTTCGTTGGCATAGTGCATGACAATGTCACCCTGCGTGGTATGCTTGGCAGCATTGTTGAGAAGGTGCATCATGAGCTGATGCATACTATTTGTATCAAGTGTGGCTTTACAATGGGGCGAGAGATCTGTGCGTATCTGAACACCTACATCGGGCTTAGTGTTCATTAGTGCTTCACGACGATAAGAGGCCATCAGTTCAGCTACATTAACTTCGACGAGCGTGAGTGAAGGCATGCTGGCATCATAGTTCGACAGTTCTTTAAGTTGGGCGATGAAGCTAAGTAACTGATCAGTGTTAGCCCCTATATGGGTGGCCATTTCCTTTACTTGAGTAGCCTGCATGTGTGTATCCGACTCCTCGAGAATGAGGTTGCTATAACCCTTAATGGCCTTTAAAGGCGAACGCAAAGCCTGACTGACATTGGCGAGAAAAACAGATTTAAGTTGCTCACTCTTCTGAGCACGACGCACCTCTCGTTTCAATTCACGGGCATAGTGGCGTTGAAACAGATAAAAGACCACTGTGAAGACTACGAGCAGAACAGCAATGGTAATTAAATAAAAAACATCCATAGCGATTATTGTTTATTGTTGTTTGTTATTTTAGCGGTATAATGGTTGTTCGGGGGCAAAATTACAAAAAATAATTAAAAGGACAAAATATTTTTTACATAATTATTGCTGTTTATTTTGAAATGTGCCTTTAGAATCAACAGCACTAAACAGGACGTAAGGCAATTGCCATTGGAAAATGCGGCACCTTACACACGAATGTATGGTTGTTTCTCATGGTAACTCATAAAAAAAGATTACACGAATTTACGACCTGTATCAGCGAATTGAAACCGCAATACAAAAAATCGCAAAATCGTGTAATCCTTTGGAGTCTGTACAATTACTTCAGAGCTTTGTTCAGCATGTAGTACATCTCGTTATTCTGCAGTGTCTGCTTGAAGTCAGCGATGTTGGTCTGCTTGTTGATGCGCACATACTCAATGCCAGTCATCTCAGCAAAGTCTGCCCAGTACTCTTCATTGATGTCGTAAGAGAAGGCACTGTGATGAGTACCACCAGCGAGAATCCATGCAGCAGCACCAATCTCGAACGTGGGCTGAGGAATCCACAAGGCGCTGGCAACAGGCAGGTTGGGCATGGGCTTCGGCTCGATGCACTCGACCTCCTGTGAAATGAGACGGAAACGGTTGCCAAGGTCTACGACAGTAGCCTTGATGCCACGACCCACCTTCGAGGTGAACACGAGGCGTGCAGTCTGCTGCTTACGAATACCGATGCCCAGGAAGTGTACCTCAAGCGTGGGCTTGTCGACAGCGATGAGCGGACATACTTCGAGCATGTGGCTCTGCAGGCAGGACGAACGGTCGCCAGCGAAGTTGAGCGTGTAGTCCTCGAGGAACGAGCATCCAACGGGCATGCCCTGCTGGATAACCCACAGCGAGCGATAGAGACAAGCAGTCTTCCAGTCGCCCTCGGCACCGAAACCGATACCCTCAGCCATTAAGCGCTGTGAGGCAAGACCGGGAATCTGGTCGAAGCCACAGAAGTTGGGATCATCGATATTGGCATCGCCCAGGTCATCAAAGTTGGTAGTGAATGCAGTAGCACCTTCGTCCTTCAGCACACGACGCAGGGCAATCTCAGCCTTGGCTGCGTTCCATACTTTCTGCCAGTAAACCTCTTCACCACTCTCGTCAATCTTGATGGTATAGAGTTTCTTATACTCCTCAACGAGTGCGTCAACGTCAGCATCAGCCACGTTCTTGAAGTACTCCATCAATGAGCTGACGGGATAGTAGTCTACATGATACCCCAGACGCTGTTCGAACTCTACGCGGTCGCCATCGGTCACTGCCACATTGTTCATGTTCATACCGAACATCAGACAGCGAACGTTGTGAGCATCGGCTACACCAGCTGCTACGCGAGCCCATACGGCAATCTGCTTCTGAGCCTGCTCGTCCTTCCAATAGCCGCAGACTACCTTGCGAGGAACACGCATGCGAGTGCAGATGTGTCCGAATTCGATGTCGCCGTGGGCACTCTGGTTCAAGTTCATGAAGTCCATGTCCATCGTCTCCCAGGGAATCTCAGCATTGTACTGAGTGTGGAAGTGGAGCATAGGCTTCTTCAGGGCCTGCAGACCCTTAATCCACATCTTGGCGGGTGAGAAGGTGTGCATCCAAGTGATAATACCGATACACTTGTCCTCGTTGTTGGCTGCCAACATCACCTGTTCAACTTCCTTCGAGCTGTTGGCTGTGCCCTTATAGACAATCTTAACAGGGATATTTCCGCTCTTGTTCAGACCGTCAACCATCTCCTTAGAGTGTGCATCAACTGCGATGACTGCATCGCCTCCATAAAGCAACTGTGCGCCAGTTACCCACCAAATCTCAAAATTTTCAAACATACTTTTATAGTTTTTATTAGTTAATAATATGGTTAATGTTGCTGTCCTTTCTGTCCGTAGTAGGCGTTAGGACCGTGCTTGCGCATGTAGTGCTTTTCAACAAGCAACGGATTCATTGTCAGGTTGGGGTTTACCGAGAAAGCCACAAAGGCCATCTTGGCGCATTGCTCCATTACCTTGGCATTGTAGACGGCATTGTCGGGTGAAGTGCCCCAAGAGAACGGACCGTGGTTCTTCACCAGTACGGCAGGCGTATGGTCAGGATTGATCTTACGAATATTCAGAATCTCGTCGACGATGACATTACCTGTTTCCAGCTCATACTGCCCCTTCACCTCAGCCTCGGTCATGTCGCGCGTACAGGGAATGTCCTGATAGAAATAGTCTGCGTGCGTAGTTCCGATGTTGGGGATATCACGACCTGCCTGAGCGAATGCTGTAGCGTAGGTTGAGTGTGTGTGGACAACACCCTGAATATTAGGGAATGCCTTGTAGAGTACCAGATGGGTAGGCGTATCGCTCGAGGGGTTCAATTCGCCCTCAACCACTTTGCCGCTCTCCAAGTCGACGACCACCATATCTTCGACTTTCATTTCGTCATAGCTTACGCCACTGGGTTTAATCACTACGAGACCTTTCTCACGGTCGATGCCTGAGACGTTGCCCCATGTAAAAATGACCAGTCCCTGCTTAACCAAGTCAAGGTTGGCCTTAAAAACTTTCTGTTTCAGTTCTTCGAGCATAATTATTTGATTTGAGGTTATAGTTTAAAATTAGAATCTCCTTTATATACCTTGTTATTAAAGCGATAGAGATAGGCACCACGCTTTGAACTAAGCTTATCAATCATATCGGTCTTCTCGATGAAGTCTATTTCCTTGATGCGCTTACGGAAGTTGCGTTTGTCAATCACTTCGCCTCCTACCGCCTCGTAAAGACGCTGCAACTGGGTGAGCGTGAACAAATCGGGAAGCAAGCGGAAGCCGATAGGTTCGGTGCGCATCTTCTCCTTCATCATGCGCCAAGCCTTCATCACCATCTCGTTATGATCAGAATAGAGTTGGGGAAGTTCGTTGATGTCTACCCACTCTACATTGTGTTCCTTGCGCAGTTTCTCGCTATAGTCCTTAACGTTGATTAGTGCATAATAGGCAACAGATATGACACGCTCGCCTGGGTCACGGTCTACTCTGCCAAAAGCACCTACCTGACGCATGAAAACCTTCTTCAGACCTGTCAGCTTAACCAGTGTACGTGCAGCTGCTTCGTCAAGATTCTCGTCAGCGGCGACGAAGCCTCCGTAGAGGCTCCATTCGCCACGACCAGGTTCTATCCTGCGGCGACCAATCAGCACCTTCAGCTTATTCTGGTCAAAACCGAAGATAATGCAGTCGACCGATACCCAGACTTTCGAATAATCACTATAATAGGTCATTTCTTAATAATTACTCATTACTCACTACTCATTACTGATTAATAATTACCAGAAATAAGCATAGAAGCATGCGCAGAGACCCACGACAACCAGTGTGCCGACGATATCCCAAACGCCCCAGCTTTCGCGAATGCTCTTCTTGAAGTCAGCCGAGAACGTAATGGCATCAATCTGAGCCTTGGAAGGAGCAGGTGTGAAGAAGCTGACGGCCACCATCAGCAAGATGATGAATACGAGCAACCAGCACTCGAATACGAGCCAGTTGGTCTGCCAGAACCAAGTGGTATTCTCCCAGAAAGCACCTTCCATCACATCCTTGCCGGTATTGGTCATCACATTGGTTACCAAACGCATCATGCCAACCACGAAGCCGCCTATGAGACCCCATTCGCCAGCCTTCGGCGTAATCTTCTTCGAGAAGATACCCAGCGTGAACACAGCTACCATAGCGGGAGCCAAGAGCGACTGGATGCCTTGCAGATAGCTATAGAGCGAACCGAGGCTCATCATCACAGGCATCCAAGCCAGGCCCAGCAACACTACGACAACGGTAGCAGTACGACCTACAAACACGTAATGAGCCTCACTCTTACCTTTCTTCATGGGCTTGTAGAAGTCTTCGGTAAACAGCGTGGCGCAACTATTGAAGAAGGCAGCCAGTGAAGCCACAAGAGCGCAGACAAAGCCAATGGTCACAATACCCTTGATACCAGCGGGCAGAATGTTCTTTACCATCAGGGCGAAAGCAGCGTCGGTGTCTTCCATGACGAAACCGTTTATCTCAGGATGCTGAGCCAAGGCTGCGGCAATCATGCCTGGAATCAAGAACATGAAGCAAGGCAGGATTTTGAAGAAGCCTGCGGCAATCGTACCACGACGGGCACGAGCCATCACGGCAGCATTGTCCTCACCAGGAACCTGACCTAATACGCGCTGAACGATGTGCTGGTCGGTACACCAATACCAGAAACCAATAATACATGCTCCGAGGAATACAATGTAGCCAGGATACTCTGCATACATAGGATCGCCCGGATCGGTGTGGAACATGTGGTTAATGCCATAGCCGTCGTGCATCTGACGAGCGGTATCCATCATCAAGTTCCAACCTGTACCAATGCTGCCACCACCAAGTGTAGCCAAACCGAGGAACAGCACAAGGAACGAGCCTATAATAAGAATAGGTGTCTGGATGGACGAGAGCGTCATCACGCCTTTCATGCCACCGAACACGGTGAATACTGCTGTTACAGCAATCAGACCGATGGCACCTACCCAGAAATTCAGACCGAGCAGATACTCGAAGAAGATACCGCCTGTGAAAGCAGTCACACTTACCTTTGTCAGCACGTAAGCCACGAGGGTGATGATGGAAAGCCACGAACCCGTGCGCTGTGTATAGCGGAACTTCAGGAAATCGGGCATGGTGATAATTTTACCCATCTTATTGATGAGCAGCTGATAGAAAGGCACGAACAGCCAACCAAGAATCAGAATCATCCAGCCCTGCATCTCCCAGTGAGCCATACCCACACCGTCCTTGGCACCAGTGCCGGCCAAGCCTACGAGGTGTTCAGAACCGATGTTTGCGGCAAAGATAGCCATACCGATTACATACCAAGGCTCACCCTTACCGAAGAGGTAAGCTGAAGAGTCTTCACCCTTCTGTGCCTTCTTGTCTTTCCAAATGGCATACCACACAGCTGCCACAACTCCTAACAGGCCGACGGCGAGAATCGTCCAGTCAAGCCAGATAAATTCATGTGAACTC
>Ga0326511_10002270_pt1 | contig 15684 bp, 18 predicted proteins | sample 0_2496_0518_D_FD_203701 | JGI IMG/M metagenome (GOLD analysis project Ga0326511, IMG submission 203701) | Bovine rumen microbial communities from UC Davis, California, United States - 0_2496_0518 | ecosystem: Host-associated > Mammals > Digestive system > Stomach > Rumen | place: USA...
GTACACTAGCGGATCCATCAGAGGAGGCTAGAACGGCAACCGAACTCAAACAACTTAAACAACGTACATTCCAAACGAATAGAGATATTCAAGAGGCGATTCAATACTGCTTAGAGGATGTTGTTTATGTTATGAACACATATTGTGACCTATACCAGATTACACAAAACGGACAGTACGATGTTAGTTTTGAGTGGGATGATAGTATTCTAGTTGACGCTGATATGGAACTTAATAAGAGATTATCTCTAATGAACAACGGACTTGTCAGCAAACTTGAAAATCGTATGTGGTACTTTGGCGAAACTGAAAGTCAAGCACAAGAGGCGTTGTTGCGAATTGACGAAGAAAACATGGCTACAATGGAACAGAATCTATATCAACAAATGCAACTTGGCATGACGGCGAATGAGTTTAACGAAAATGACGCTAAAGATAGAAAGTCGAAAGAAGATAAAGTTAAACGTGATGTGAAGGAAGAGGAAAAGAAAAATAAGTAGGAGGACATAGTTAATGAGTATAAAAAAGAATAGAGGTGATACTCTATACATCGAATTAGATTATACTGTTAATGGTGAACCGCTGAAAGACGGAGAATGGGACGAGATAGAATTTTCTTTTGGTGAGAACAGATTTCTTTTAAGCGATGGAACAGTTGAGTGGAATCCCGATGCTGAAAAGTATTGCATTTGGGTGGACCAATCACAGAGCTTTAATTTGAATACTAGAACAGAGTATCAATTACGATTGCGCAAGGGACGTGATGTTATCAGCACAAAGACCAAGAGAGTTACGATTGGCGATTCTATTAGTAGAGAAGTCATATAAAGGAAGTGCGTTATGAGTAACGAATTGAGCAAGAGTAGCGTGTCGGGAAAATTAAATTCATCGACCGCCAACATATCGGGCGAGATAAAAAATGTAGTTCGTATGTCCCTTTCTGGCGATATTGGCAACGTTGGCGGCTTTGGTACTGCGCTATGGGGAAAGATAAAGGGCGATATAGAAAATCAACGTGACTTACAAGAAGAATTGCATCGACTTGAAGTAGGAGTAGCAACACAAGCAGAGATTGAAAAAATACTGTATCTTGATTAGGAGGAGTTACAAATGGCGGCAGATAAGTTTCTAAATTTAACAGCAGTACAGACAATTAAAACATGGGCAAAGAGCATTTTTGGCACTAAGACAGACCTTGATGCGCTGTCAGATAAGGTCGATGAGATTATATCCGAGGGTGGAGAGCCGAACGTTCTTGAGTCCGTCAAGGTCAACGGTTCGGCACTTCCCATCTCAAATAAGTCGGTTGATGTTACAGTACCGACAAGTACATCAGACTTGACGAATGACGGTGATGGAGACAGTCAGTTCGCAACACAGGCTTATGTCGAGCAGAACGGCGGAAAGATTGACACAATCAAAGTGAATGGAACAACGCAGACTATCACAAACAAGTCGGTTGACATAACAGTTCCAACCAAGGTCAGCGATATAACAAATGACAGCGGATTCCAGACAGCAAGCGATGTGGACGACAAGATAGAAACAGCTCTTACATCAGCCATGACTTACAAAGGTACAGTCCCGACCTATGCAGACTTGCCAGCAAGCGGACAGAAAGTCGGTGACTTCTACAACGTAACAGCAGATGGAAAGAATTACGCATGGGACGGAACAGCGTGGGATGACATTGGTGGTTCAATCGATATGAGTGCGTTCTGGACTTCTACGACAGGGCAATCCAACACACTTGAAGCGGCAACGGTCGATGAAATCAATGCGATTCTAAATGCGTGAGGTAGAGTATGTCTGATAAATTCATTAGTCTAAGTAGGCTTGCATCGATTCGTGATTGGGTCAAAAATAAGCTAAATCTGAAAGCAGACAAGACGGAGCTTCCAGAACAGGCGACTGATACCATTTTAGGTCTAATCAAGTTGAATCCAAGCAAGTCAGTTTCGCTTAATGCGAATGGTCAATTAGAGGTCGGAGGTAGGCTAGGACAGTTTCCCAACGGAGGAGTGTTCTACCCTACTACCATTGATCCTACAAATGTGGGGGCATCTTCATTTTTAATGAGTGATGGTGCTAAAAACTTGAGTTTGGGCGGTAGACATTTTGGGATAATGGCAGGTGCTAACTTAACTTGTAAAAGTGCTAGTGCAGGTGCTACTCAATATAGATTATCAAATACACAAAGTAATAGATTTGCTTGTTTTTCCGCCAAAGGTGGAAGAGTGGCAATAGACCAAACAGATGCCATGAACAATGGAACAGCACTTATTACTGATATTTCTTTTGCTAATGGAAATCCGATAAGTGCTTATTTCGGTCCTACTGAAAGTAGTAATGATATTATCATCACAGTTGATAGAACTGTAAATCCAAGTGCCGCAACAACGAAATTGCGAATATATGGAACTTCAACTTCAAGTGATGTTATTGTTGTAGGGCAGGGTTGTGGTGCGTCAGGTGGTAAAGCAATAAGTTTAGGACAGTCTTGTTACGCAGGCGGAAATCAATGTATCGCTTTCGGTAACGCATCGCTATCGTTAGCGAATAATAGTGTTGCTTTCGGACATACAAATCTTGTCAATAAACAATTTTGCTTTGCGGCAGGGCAAGGACACGATTTTACAAACGCAAGCAACGGAACAAGTGCGGTAGGTATTGCAAGTCTAATGGATAGCAACACAGCGTTTGCGGTAGGCAATGGTGTTTTCAACTCAAACGGTAACATAACGAGAAGTAACGCTTTTGAAGTTACAAAAGACGGAAGTATAGTTTTGAAAAGTCCAAACGGCACACGCTACAAAATAAGCGTTGACAACAGTGGCAATCTAACATCGACAGCCGTATAGGAGAAGTGAGAGCGCACAATGTTAAATGAGATTCAGCTTGACAATTTAATTGAGCCTATTATTGATAGACAAGAAACTATTAATAATTATGTCATAGCGAAAATTACAAAACGTGTAAGCGATGTTGGTAAGATTACTAAAGCAGAACTTAATCAGCTACAAGAGCTGATAAAAACAAGTGCAGAACTCCAGAGCATATCAACCGTTCTTAATAAGGAATTTGAAAAACAGCTACAGATGATAGATGAATTATTAAGTAACGTGGCACAAGATATGTATTACGATGCGAAAGACTTTTACACATCAGCAACAAACTTTGAGGACAATCAAAAATTACAGAGAGTGCTTATAGCAATAGGGAATCAAACCAATGCTTCATTTAGAAACTTAGCTGACACACGAGCAATAGGATTTCTAGTTGAGGACACAAAGACGGGAAACTTAGTGTTTAAGAACATAGACGATACTTATACATCTTTGGTAGATGGAGCGATTCAGTCTGTACAGTTAGGAACAGAAAATTACGAGCAAGCTGTTCGCAGAGTAATACAACAATTATCTAATAGTGGATTGCGCAGAGTTGCGTGGCAAAGTGGGTACACAAAACGACTTGACGCAACTGTAAGACAAACAATCCACGATGGCATTAAAGCACTACAACTAGAAATGCAAAAAGAGATTGCAAAGCAAATCAATGCTGACGGTTGGCAACTAAGCGCACATCCCAACAGCGCACCAGACCATGAACCAATACAAGGTCATGTATTTACTTTGGGGGAATTTGACAAGCTACAAAATAACGAAGATTTTACAGACACTTGGGGCAATCAGTTTTCAGCACTTGAACGTGTAATTGGTCAATGGAATTGTAGACATTGGGCTAGAGCAGTTATTGTAGGAAAAGCTGTAACATATAAGCCTGAAACTTTGCAACGTTGGATAAAGAACAATGCAAAGGGCTATACGATGAAAAATGGAAAGCACTTATCGTTATACGAGTGTTCTCAATATCAACGTAAACTAGAGGAAAAAATAAGAGATAGTAAGACAGCACAGATTGCGGCAGAATCAGCAGGCAACAAGGAGTTGGCAAAAGAATTTAGGCAGAAAGTATTAAGTAACATTAATCAGTATAAAATGTTTAGTAAGTCTTGTGGACTTGCAATAAAGAAAAATCGTATTCAAGTCACAAACTACAAGTAGTATTCATGGCTAAAGACTTTACATTAATATTAGTTAATGTTATAATATGAATGTGGAATTTAACCATTCCCAATCCCCCAAAGTGCTGAAATATGAGGTTCCGGAACCCCTTGTATTTCAGCACTCTAATTTTTTGAAAGGAGACAAGTATCGTTATGCGCAATGAAACGTATGATAAGTTGAAATTGATTGCATTGATTGTGGCACCAGTAGTTGTATTCTTGTCAACTATCTGTAATGTATGGCACATAGCCTACGCAGAGCAAATTTGCGCCACACTTTCAGCGTTAGATGTTTTATTTGGGTCGATAGTTGTGATTGCAAAAAAGCATTATGACGATGAAAATAATAGTCAGTAATCCATGACTTTTATTTTATACTTAGTCTAGCATAAAGACGATTAAAGAAATGCACACTTGCCCGCATACTGTAATGCGGAAATACAAATAACAGATATAAAGAGTGTAAAGGAGAGTAGCATGAACATCAAAGATTTTTTTGACAGCGCAGAAAATGGCACGCTAACATGGGCACAGTTTGAATCAGCGATTAGCGGAAAAGCAAAGTTTGTAGACCTTAATGAGGGCAACTATGTATCAAAGCAAAAGTATGATAGTGATTTAGGTGCTAAGGCAAAAGAAATTGACACGCTAAACAACACTATTTCAAGCAGAGATACAGACTTGACCAACCTTAAAGCCCAACTTGAGGCGGCGGGAACAGATGGCGCAAAGCTAACAGAGCTTACCGCGAATTTGGCTACGTTGCAAGAAAAGTATGATAGTGAAGTCAAAGAGTACAAAGCGCAGTTACAAAAGCAAGCATATGAGTTTGCGGTTAAGGATTTTGCAGGCACGAAGAAGTTTACAAGTAATGCCGCAAAGCGAGATTTTATTAGTTCTATGATTGCTAAAGAATTGAAGATGGACAACGATGCTATTCTCGGAGCAGACGATTTTGTTACAGCATATTCAAAGGATAATGCAGATGCGTTTGTAGTGGAGAGTGACCCAGAGCCACAGCCGACACCGCAAGACCCGATTCCCACATTTGTTCACCCTACTCCGGGCGGGGATCCAGCACCAGTTGATTCTAATGAATTTGCAAAAGCATTTAATTTCACAGGCGTCAGACCGATGCCGCAAAACTAATTGAGGAGGAATAATTATGCCAGCATTGAATTATGCAACAGAGTACAGTAGAGCCCTTTCGCAAAAGTTTCCGTATGTGTTGAACTACGGCGCACTTTATGCAACACCGAACAACGGTCGCTATCGTTGGACAAATGCTAAGACGATTGAGATTCCGTCCATCAGCACAACTGGTCGTGTTGACGCTGATAGAGATTCTATTGCAGTCGCACAGCGCAATTACGACAACGCATGGGAGCCCAAAACTCTCACAAATGAGCGTAAGTGGAGTACGCTTGTTCACCCGATGGACATTGACCAGACTAATATGGTTACGACAATCGCTAACATCACACAGGTATTCAACGAGGAACAGAAGTTTCCTGAAATGGACGCTTACACAATTAGTAAGATTTACGCTGATTGGATTACGACAACTGATGAAGAAGGCAACGCTAGAACCGCAGATACGACTGCGCTTACTGAATCCAACGTTCTGTCTGTTTTTGACAACATGATGCTGAAAATGGATAACGAGCGTGTTCCTGCTAACGGTCGTATTCTGTATGTGACACACGAAGTTAAGAAGATGCTGAACAATGCGGACAAGGTTAGTCGTTCCATTTCCGTTGAGAATGGTCCTAATGCAATCGACCGCAGAGTAAATCGTCTGGATGAAGTGCAGATTATTGGTGTTCCTGCAACGCTGATGAAAACGCTTTACGACTTTACAAGCGGTTGGAAAGTAGACAGTGGCGCAGAACAAATCAATATGTTCCTCGTACACCCGATTGCTGTTATCACTCCGGTTTCCTATACATTCAGTCAGTTGGATGCACCGAGCGCCGGTAGCGAAGGCAAGTACATTTATTACGAGGAGTCCTTTGAGGATGTGTTCATTCTTAACAAGAAGTCGGGCGCAATTCAGTTTAACAAGGCGTAAGGAGAGTAACAATGGCTAAAGTTCGTAGAGCGAATGTAGTTCTGACAATTAAAGAGGAACAAGTACAACGCTATGTGGATCAAGGCTATGATGTAATCAATGAGAATGGGGACGTTATTAAAAAAAGCGTCCCCAAAGATATAGGAACATTGACGAAGGCATACCATGACCACTTAGCAGAGATTGATAAGTTAAAAGCTGAAATCGCTACACTAAAGGCTCAACAAAAAGAAAAGAGTGTGAGTGACGAGGAAAAGCCGAAACGTAAACGAAGTGAGTAATAGGAGTTACGCATGGTTGAGTATCTTACATACGAACAATATGAAGAATATGGCGGGACTTTAGATGAAGAAGTGTTTGCTCAACTTGCGTTTGAAGCAAAGGCACAAATTGATTGGCGCACATTCAATCGACTGCACAACGAAACAGAAATTCCTGAAGCCGTGAAACGCTGTATGTATTACTTGATACAGCTACTTTCTACACAGTTATCTTATGTTGTGCCTGCATTAGAATCGAGCAATGATTCTACGGGCGGTGCGCAGATAACAAGTCAATCAAATGACGGTGTATCGATAAGCTACAATGTGCTATCAGCAAGTGAAGCGGTTGAACAATGCAAAACACAAATAGCAGACACAATCAATCGCTACTTGAATGGTATTACTAACACACTCGGACGCAAACTTTTATACAGAGGTATTTATCCAGATGAATAGTTATCCCACATGGTGGAATACAACGATAACAGTTTACAATAAATATGAGGATCCACAAACACTAGTCGTGCGGTGGTTTCGTCATGTGTTGACAAATTGTTTTTGGAAGTATTCGGGCGATAAAGTTGTTATTGGCAACACCGTACTGGAATCAAATGCTATAACTTGTAGAATACCAAAGAGCGACAAGTATAAGCCCAAGCATGAGTGGGTGACAATTCCAAACGACAAAATGGGAAATTACTTTACTCTAGGTGTCGGAGATTTAATTTTCAAGGGCAAGGTTGAGGACACGATTGATGAATACACATCTGGGCATCGTGCGAATGATGTTACGGCTAAGTACAAAGAATTGCAAGGGTGCATAGAGATACAGTATGTTATAGACAACACAACTGGTGGCAGAGGACAAGAGCATTATCATGTTAGAGGACTTTAAGTATGTCGAACTTTTATTATAAAATAAGCGGAAAAGATATACGACAAGCAGTATCAAAAAAGATTACTGGTCCTATGATTGCGCTGTCAAAAAATCCAGAAGTAATGTCTAAAATCACGGATAAAGCAATTCAAATTGTTACGCCTTATGTGCCGATGAAGTCGGGTGATTTGCGTAGAAGTGCGCACACCGTTTATCACGCTAGACGCTGGCAAGCTGTTTGGGGAATGGGAGGAATAGGCAAAACGTCCAAGTACGCAACGTATCAGCATAACGCAGATGATAGTAATTGGAAGCGAACTACTCCCGGAACAAAGTCGTATTGGACAGAAGAAGTTGCTCCCGGATCCTCTGGTTGGAATAGTCTAATTGCTTATGCTACAAAGTTAGTTAAGCAGGAGGTTAGAAAGAATGGCAAGAGATAAAAATGAAGCTATAATCCAATATCTATTGCAATGCCAACAAATTCAAAACAGCCCGCTATACTTTAACTTTGTCAATGCGAAAGATAATACGAATCAGATACTCACGACAGCAGAGGACAGCATCTTTGGTGAAACGTATGTTGACGGCAGTACCCTAAGACGATACACATTTACAATCGTCACGTTTCAAAGCATTACAGAAAACGCCGTTGTAAAAGACGGACAGCATCCAAATGAGAACGTTGAAGATTTACAAAGTTTTCAATCATTAATCGATTGGATTGCAGAGCAGTCTAACAAGCACAATTATCCAGATTTTGGAGATGGCTATATAATTGATGATGTTAGTACGACAACAGCAATGCCACGACTTGACGGAGTAAATACAGAAGTCACGCCACAACTAGCGATGTATAGCGTAGATATTGTAATTGATTATTTAGACATAACGAACACAGTTTGGTTGTAAGGAGGAAGAAATTATGGCTGTAAAACAATTTAATTTAGCAAGCAAACAACGTGCCGAGCGTAAGTTGCTCATTACGGTTGCAGAGTGGACAGAGGATGGTTCTCAAGTTCGTGAAATTCTCGGTACTCGTACTCCTGATTCTAGCATTGAGTACAATCCGAATATTGAAACATCCACAGATATTTTGGGAATTAACTATACTGACATTAACAACACACAACCGCAACAGGATTTCGATCCGTACCTTGTTCTCGGCGGTAGTAAGTTGGGTGCGAAACTTAATGACATTCGTAGGAGAAATGCACTTAGCGAGTTGAATCAATTTACTGTCTATATCATCACAGCGTTTGTTGGTAACGCAACTGATGGATATGAAGCAGAAAGACATTCAAATTGCACAATTACTTATAACAGCATCGGTGGCGAATCTAATGTCAATTTCCCGATTAGCGTATATTTCAGCAATGAGATTACCACGGGAACAGTAAATGAGTTGAAGGATGATTTCGTGTTTACTGAGGATGTTAGTGTTTAATTAGATTAAGGGGGAGATATTAATGGCAAAAGAAGATACAAAAGCATTTGGTAGCGCAACAGTAACGGACATTGACTTGTCCGTTACTGAAAAAAAGAAATTCAGAATCAATGGAAATGACAATCAGATTCTTGCGCTGAACACATCAGATATTGGAATTATTAAACGCTTGCAAGAAACATACCCAAAGTTGCAAGAGCTTGCTAAGTCAGCAGGCGAACAATGGGCAAGCGCAGACATTTCTGATGATGCAGACGAAAACTTTTTTGAGGACGAGAAGATGAAGTCTGCACTAGATGCGTTGGATGATATTGATAAACAAATGCGTGAAGCACTTGATTATATCTTTGATTCTAATGTATCGGAAGTGTGCGCTCCTGACGGTTCGATGTACGATCCATTTGGTGGCGAATTTAGATTTAATCATATCATTGATGTGTTGTCATCCTTGTATGAGTCCAATCTTGAAAATGAAATGCAACAGATGAAACAAAATGTAGCAAAGCACGCCAACAAGTATACGAAGAAGTATCAAAAGAGAAAATAGATGTATGAAATACCTACAACAGTTATTGTAAATAACAAAGAATTTCACATCAGAAATAATGGGGACTATAGAATGGTGCTAGATTGTTTTGCGGCTCTAGGAGATTCGGAGCTAAGCAAACAAGAGAGGCTATTCGCTAGTCTCCTTATCTTTTATGATGAGTTAGAAGAAATTGAAGATATTGAAATCTTTGACGATTTGGAAGAACCAATTCGCAAGATGTACGAGTTCTTTAATTGCAACAGCGCAACTGATGTTGGAACACATTCAAACTACAAGTTAGTGGATTGGAAAGATGACGCACAACTTATTACATCCGCAATAAATAAAGTTGCGAATATGGAGATAAGAGCGCAACCCTATATTCATTGGTGGACATTTATGGGCTACTATACTGCGGTAGGCGAGTGTCCTTTATCGACAATAATTGGAATTCGTGATAAAATAATGAAAGGGAAAAAGTTAGAAAAGCACGAAAGCGCATTTAGAGCAGAGAATCCACAATACTTTATTTGGAACAGTAAGACAGTAGACGCAAAAGAAGCTGACGAATTAGCAAAATCTTTATGGAACGGAGGTGATAACTAATGCCCAACAATCGTGACGATATTACATTAAATGTAGGAATGTCAGTTGACGATGTTGTTAGCACTTCCGAACAATTAAAATCCAGAATTGAAAAGATGTTCAAAGGCTCTGGAAAACTTGCACTTACTGACGGTATGAAGCAGTCTATGGTTAGTGCGTATGACCAAGCAACTAAGCTACAAGAAAAGCTAAAGGGATTTTCAACTGGCAGAGAGTTATCACAGCCCTATAAAGAGTTAAATAAGGAAATCGAGAATACGCAATTTGCATATCGCACCGCTCTTGAACTTAAAGAGAAGATGGAAACAAGTACCAAAGGAGCGGTGAACATTGAATACTACAAAGCGATGGAGTTTAAGGTAGGACAACTCGCTCAACGTATGACAGAGCTTAAAGACAAGCGTGATGCGTTGGTAAACAGTGGTAAAGCATTTGCTCCGCTCCAGCCCGGACTTCAACGCCAATTCGATGCAACGGTTGCGGCACTTAATAGAACGAACAATAGAATGTACGCACTAGCACATTCCGCAAACGATGCCAACAAAAAAGTCGATGGGCTTGGAAAAAAACTTACTAAATTAGGCGCAAGTAAAATTGCATCGATAATGAACAAGTTAAAAGGAGCGTTTAGAGAAAGTGCAAAAAGCAGTAATGATTTTGGAGATTCACTAAATCGTTCGCTTAAAACTATTCTTAAATACGTTTTTGGTATTCGTTCAATCTTTCTTTTAATTAGACGATTGCGCAGTACACTAAAAAAGGGTTGGGGCGAAATGGCACAATATTCAGAACCATTCAATCGCTCTATATCTGAAATAGTAACATCTTTTGCATACTTAAAACGTGCGCTCGCCACAACGTTTGCGCCACTTGTTACTGTTGTATCTCCTATACTAAGCGCATTTATGGACCAAATGGTCGCTGTGATGAATACAATAGGACAATTCTTTGCGATGATTACTGGGCAAAATACATTTATCAGAGCAAAGAAAGTATACGTTGATTATGCCAAGTCATTGAGCGGTGTGTCTGATAGTGCAGATGATGCAACAAAGTCCACCGAAAAGCAGACTGAGGCGCTGAAAGAGCAGAAAAAAACTATATCTGGATTCGATGATGTTGAAATCTTGCATGAAGATAAAGACGATGCAACGAACGATTTGGGCAATACATTGGCTGATGCGGGCGCCGCCGCAGGACCAGAGTTCTACGAAACTGTTTCTCCTTACGCAACAAAGCTGACGGAAAAGCTGAAAGACATTTTTGAAGTGTTCAAAAAAGCGTGGGACCAAGAGGGCGAGAAAACAGTTCGAGCCGCAAAGTATGCACTAAATCAGTTAAAGTCATTAGCTGTTACTGTAGCGGACACGTTCTACAAAGTGTTTACAGCAGGCTATGGGTTTGATTGGTTAGTTAGCGGTTTACAGTTATTGCAGACTATGCTCTACATCGTAGGCGATATTGCAAGAACATTTAAGAGTGCGTGGCTAATGGATAACACGGGCTACAACTTAATCGCTAACATCTTTGTTCTGTTTACGAATATCAATAACTTGTTGCGAGATATAGGTCAATCGTTTAGAGCGGCGTGGAATGACGGTACTGGAGTATCAATCATCAATAACATTCTAAACATCTTCTCAAACATCTTTGAAGCTCTTGGCAACATTACAGAGAGAATCAGAGAGGCGTGGAATGAAGATAGTTTAGGTGTTAAGATTTGGAACACTATACTGGGAATCGTTGATGATTTAGCAAGCACTTTCAATGAAATGACCGAATCGCTTGTGACGTGGACAGAAACGATTGATTTTTCTCCGCTCTTAACATCGATTGAGAATGTATTGCAAGTGTTTAGAGAAATTGCAGGAATTGCCGAAGAAAAGTTACAATGGGTATGGACAAACATACTACTTCCGCTCGGCGAGTGGACAATTCAAGCATCGGTGCCTGCGATACTCAATGCAATAGCGGGCGCATTTAGCTTGATTGCATCATTCGCAAGTGTTGTGTGGAGCGTGCTTGAGCCGTTTGTTAGTAACTTCTTAATGCCTATTGCATCGGGAATTGGAGCTGTCGCAGTAACGATATTAAATGGTGTTGGACAAGTATTCAGCAAAATAGCAAACAGTAGCGCCGCAGTTGGAGTATTAGTTGGTGCTTTAGCGGCACTCGCAGGAATTGCTCTGCACAATCAACTACCGATGATATTAGCAACGATTATCGCTATTATCGGAAAAATAGTTGCATTGGCTGCCGCAATTAATCCAGTTACACTAGCAATCGTTGGGCTGTCTGCTGTCATCGCTATTTGCATTGTATACTGGGATGAGATTTGGACATTTCTCAAAACAATCGGCAACGCAATAGTGAGTGGTGTTGTTGCTGTTGTAGAAAAAATAAAGTCTGCGTTACAAGCGGTTATCAATACGGTTACTGGTGCAATAAAGGCAGTTTATAATGGATTTATTGCGTTTAAAAACGAATTACTCAAAGCGTTCGCAAGCATTGGGACTTGGTTTAAGCAAAAGTTTGCAGAGGTAAAAGATGCTATTTTAGCAGGCTTTACAGCGATTGCTAATTGGTTCAAGAACATTAAAACTTGGATTGCAAACAACATTGTGAATCCCTTTCTCAATGGTATTAAAGGATTGTTTGGTATTGTCGGTGCAACCGCAAGGGAAATGCAGACTGTTGGTAGCGCACTAATTGATGGCATGGTCAGTGGAATCAGCGGTGTTTGGCATACAATTACTGACTTTTTTAGCACTGGTGTTACTGAAATATTTGACTTTTTTACGAATACGGATTGGTGGTCAATCGGAGATAATATCATAGGTGGAATTGCAGACGGTATTATGTCAGGATGGAATTGGCTGACAGAAACAATCAGCGATGTTGCGAGTTCTTTGTTTGAAACTGCAACAAGCGTACTTGGTATTCACTCTCCGTCCCGATTGTTCCGTGACGGTGTTGGTAAGAATATTACAGCAGGAATTGCATTAGGTGTAAACGCAGATGCAAGCACAGCATTGTCGGCTGTCACAGCATTATCGAATAAGATTGCAAATGTGCCGTTTGAAATTCCCGACATCGCAAAGGGTAATGTTATTCCGTATGCGGCGACAATTACTGCGCAACAGAACAATCAATTAGAGGATATGCTTAGTGCAATGAACAATAACGACTACTTGACTAGAGAAGATTTACGAGAAGTTATGACAGATGTATTCAGGCGATTCATGCAGATTGATTTCTACATCGGCGATGAACAAGTTGCTAGGCATAATCAACTGGGACAAGCAAAGTTAAATAAGCGAATGAGTATGTTTACAAATTGAGGATAGCGTATGGGAACAACACAAAGAAAATTTAAAATTGATGGCATTACTATACCAAATCCAACGACCTATGAGTACAACATTGAAGATTTATCGTCTGAGGAAACAGGACGTACACTTGATGGCATAATGCACAAAGATGTTGTATCAACAAAGGACACTTATAACTGCTCATGGCGAGTGCTGTCTTGGGAAGATGCGGCGACACTATTGAACGCTGTCGATGGAAAAACAAAAGTACGATTCACTCACGCTGACCCTAGAGTGCCCGGACAATGGATAACAGATTGGTTCTACATTGGGGCACGACAGGGCGGCGCATTAGACTTGTCAGATGATAAACGTAACTGGAAAGGTATCAATTTCACATTTATAAGGATATAACGATATGATAAGTGTAACGAATGAATTTAGAGAGCATTTAAAAAACGACAACAAGAATTATCAAGTTACCGTGGTGTTTACGTTGAAAAACGGAAGTCTTATTACTCTCACGAATAGAGAGTTGGCGGCTAATGGTTTGGAGATTGACGATGCTGTTTCTTCGGATAGTAGTTTCTCTGCATTGGGCGCCGCAAATGCGAATCAAGCTACTGTAACTATTCTAAACACGAATGGTGTTTATTCAGATTACTCTTTTGTCGGTGCGACATTCACAGTTTCTATTTCTGTAGAGGTTCCCTATAACAATGCGACAAGAATCGAAACAATTCAAAAGGGAACGTACATTGTAGACGATACTCCTCAATACAATAATTCAACAATCACAATTACTGGACTTGATAGCATGATTAAGTTTGACAAGCCGTACAGCATGAGTGCGCTTGTTTATCCTGCCACGCTAGACCAGATTGTTCGTAATGCTTGTACAGACTGTGGCGTGCAGTTGGGAACAACAAATTTTCCTAACAAAACAATCGTCATTAATCAACGTCCTGTTGATGATGCACTTACATATAGGGATATTATTGCATCAGTAGCACAAATAATTGGGTGTTACGCAAGAATTAATATCACGAATAAGTTGGAGTTTAAGTGGTTCGACACTAATGCGCTTAATAACTATACGCATGGCGCAAGTGAAGAATCGATTATTGCTAACGGTATTCACTTTATTTCATCTATCTATTCTCAAAATATTGGGATGGACGATGTTCAAATTACTGGTGTAAAAGTCAGAGTTAAACTTGACAATGACAATGGAACAGCGTTGCAAGAATATACTTCTGGCACAGATGCGTATGTGATTGATTTAGGAGATAAGAATCCGCTTATCACAACAGCAAACGCACAATCTATTGTGACAAGATTGGGAACGCAACTTATTGGAGTTAAGTTTAGACCTGTCAATATTTCTCATTTTAATACACCTATTATTGAAGCTGGCGATGTTGCTGTCATTAGAGATAGCGAGGGAAAAGATTATCCAATCTTAGTTACTCGCACTAATTTCGGTGTTGCAAAACAACAGACAACAATTTGTGCGGCAGAAACTCCTGCGCAAAATAACACACCGAGATATTCAGAGCAAACAAAGAGTTATGTTGAGTTACAGAAACTTGTTACTAAAGAAAAGACAGCAAGAGAATTAGCAGAGCAAGAACTTGCAAATGCTATTGCTAGTAATGGTGGGTTGTTTGAAACGAATGTTGTAGAGCAATCTGGAGGCACGACTTACAATTTGCATAATCGTCCCAATCTCGAAGATTCAAATGTAATTTTACGCATTACGGATAGAGCAGTTGCACTTACAGGTGACGGCGGAACACATTGGTATGGATTAACAGTTGATGGAAACATGATTACGAATATCTTAACATCAACAGGAGTAAATGCAGACTGGATTGATGCAGGCTCGTTGTCAGTTACAAAAGATGGACGAGAAGTATTCTTTGTAGATGTAGATACAGGTACAGTAAGAATTAATGCAGACTCAATCGCTATTGGTAATATTGATGTAAACACAATAGCAGAGAATAAAGCAAGAGAAGTTGTTGATGAAATCGATGTTGGCGCAAGAAACTACTTGAGAATGACGGCGAATCCTAGTCTTTCTGATGGAAACTGGAATAAGGGCAGTTGGGTTGTTGCTAGTGGTGGCAACGGTGTTGGCACGATTGAAACGATTTCTGATTCTCCAGTCACGAACATCACGAAGTCGTTCAGAATTACAGGCAATACGACTGGCAATCGAGATTTTTCACAGAGATTCTTGCCATTGATTAAGGGTGAAACATACACATTCTCAGTATGGGTTCGTGCGATTGATAGTCCTTGTAAGGCACTCATTCGTTTGTGGAAGTCTGCTCCAAACCCAGGAAGTGCATGGGCTACATACAATGAAACGGTCGGCACGACTTGGGAAAAGGTCAAGTTTACATTCACGCTTCGCAATGAGGATTTCACGCAAATCAATATGCAGTTTGGTGTTGGTACAGGTGAGGGAAGTATCGAGTACGTTGCTCCGAAACTTGAGAAGGGAAA
>Ga0326511_10002271_pt1 | contig 15683 bp, 20 predicted proteins | sample 0_2496_0518_D_FD_203701 | JGI IMG/M metagenome (GOLD analysis project Ga0326511, IMG submission 203701) | Bovine rumen microbial communities from UC Davis, California, United States - 0_2496_0518 | ecosystem: Host-associated > Mammals > Digestive system > Stomach > Rumen | place: USA...
TGTAAGTACCTAATGGCATATCCAATCCTCCTAGAGTCCTGTTTCTTTTTTAATTCTTCCTTCAGGTAACCATGATCTTGGACACATTACGTAACAAGTTCCACACTTAATACATCTGTCTCTATCACAGCTAGGTCTACCTTCAGAGTAGCCCATTGCCCTTGTTGGACAAGCTAGACCACAAGTTCCACATCCAGAACATAATCCTTGACGGACTACGTTAGTTAATACATCACAGCCACATCCAGCATTACATGCAGCTAAATCCATTGCAGGTTTTAAGTAATCTAAATCGCCTTCGCATATTGCGACAACGGTTTTTGCAATCATTTCAGGAGCTACAGGACAACCTGGGAGTGCAGCATCAACTTTTACTAAAGAGCTGATAGGCAAGAATGCTTCGTGTTTAGGTTGTGCCTGTTGGCCACCGCGTGCATAGGTTGTAAAACAACCGGTAAGTGCACAGGATCCAAATGCAACAATTAAACCAGATTTTTCTCTTGCTTCCAAGAGTTCGTGAACACTGTGTTCGTCTTGTAAACAAACAGATCCTTCAATTAAACATACGTCCATTTCAGGCATTTCTTCAGCGAAAGTTCCGTGAATCCATTTATCAACTAAAGTTTGTCCGTATACAATATCAACCATGTCAGTTAAAACAGTGGATAAAATGTCATAGTTTTCAGTTAATGACATTGCATCACCAGTACATCCGCTTAAGTGAATGTAACCGATACGTGGTTTTGCTGAAGCAGCTTTAGTTTCTGCAGGTGCTTCTGCTTTAACTTCTTCTTTAGCAGGAGCAGCTTCAACTTTTTTCTCTGCTTTTGGTGCTTCTTCAGCTCCGCCAAAAGCTTTTTTCAATTTATCAAACATTATTTTACCCCAATTTCATTTAAAATAATATCTATAGCTTCAGGAACTGCCTTTTCAACAGGTTCTGTTAAACCCATATCCACATCCGGAGTTGGTATTTCAGCAGGTTTGCAACCAACAACAACAACCTCACACTTTTCGGAAATCTTTTGAAGAGGCTCTTCAACAGTCATTCCGTGAGGATTATCATATTTTCCTATCTGCATTACACTAGGATCAAATACTTCAACTGTGCCCGGTTCTGCATTGAACTCCACAACATCCAAGACAATTAATTTTTTCCAGTCATACTGTTCATACAATGGAAAAAAATTGGAAGGAGCTGCAGTACCACCATCAACAAATTGAACACTATCCGGCAGTGTTATGCCTTCAAACTTTTCTTGTATCTGATTTAGAATGTCCTTGTTAAAATCTTCTTCAACATAAGATGTAACGATAGGATCATAATAGTCATTAGTGTCATTGGAATATTTTTGCAATAGATTTATTAGAATAGGACCGAATCCATCATCTTTAAACAATATATTCCCGCATCCAATAACAATTATATCCGAATCATAAGGCATTTAAAATTTCCTCCAAACTTAGATTCTCACCATTTCATTTTTAAGAATGGATTTGTCTTCATCGTCAACTACCATTACGTGAGTAGCACATGATAAACATGGGTCGTAAGCTCTGATAACATGTGGACCAAACTCATGGTGGAATCCTTCTGTAGCAGGACCCATAGTAGGAATATTCCAAGTAGTTGGTACAATAGCTGAGTAGAATGCGGTTTTGCCGTCTACTACTTTTGCCATGTGAGCGTTGGTTCCTCTAGGACCTTCGATAATACCGAATCCGAGTTCACCAGTACCTCTTGGGTCGTAATCTGCTCTAGCAGAAGCTGCAGGGTCAATTGCATCTAATGCTTCTAAACATGCGTCGTAGTTTTTCAACATTTCGTCTGCACGTGCAACGTGTTGAGCGATTACACCTTTGTCTTTAAATCCTTGGTATTTTTCCATTCTTGCTCTAGGACCAGTTTCTACGTTAGTACCTTCCCATAAAGGAATAACTGAACATGCTTTAGTTCCAATTTCAGGATCATCATACCATGCTTCAGGTAAAACTTCAGAGAATTTGTCCATATCGAAATCATTGGAACCGTAAAGTGGGTCAACAGCCATTAAAGGTTGGTTAACAACACCTAAGTCTTTAGGTAAACCTGCTTCTAAAACGAGGTTTTTAATGAATTCAACGTGAGCTTCAAGTTTTGGTCTGAGAGCGGTCATTCTTTCGATTAATCTATCTTTAGTGAATGGAGTAATGTTTCTAGCCATTCCACCTACTCTGATATCAGATGGGTGAATACCTTCACCAGCAATCATGTCAACAACATACTGTACATTTTTTCTGATTTCAGAAACACTGTCCACAGCTTGTGCAAAATTACTGTCATCAGTAATATCTGGAGCAACTAAGAAGTGGTGAATTGCTGCACTGTTAATGTTGTGTGCTGCTAAAGTAGCTCTTCTTAACAATTTAGCTGCTTTAGGAATTTCAATTCCTAATGCCATATCAATCGCTTCAGCTGAAGCCAAAGTGTGTGGAATTGGACAAACACCACAGATTCTTTGACATAAAACAGGAGCGGTTTCAGGTGCTTTGTTAAGAACCATCTTTTCTAAACCCCTTACAGGGGTGATACTTAAATACATACCTTTTGTAACTATCCCTTCATCATCAACTTCCATGACCAATTCGGCATGGCCTTCTTGACGAGTTGTTGGAGATATAACTACTCTATCTTTCAAATATGTCACCTTCTTTGTAATTAAAAATTTGTTATTTTAATTAACGATATATATATTTAAACATAAACATTAATAAGTAATACTTTATGGATTAAATAGTAAACTATAAATAATAAAAAATTGGAGCCTTTTCCGTCGAGAAAACCCATTAAAAATAATGATAAATTATTAATAATTTTAAAAAAAGTAGTATTAAGTTTAGGTTACCAAAAATTTATATTTTAATCCCTTAAACGTGAAAAATCAATTTAAAACAATCAATGTGAAATTAAATTAATAACGATTGAAAACAGGCTAAAATTTAAAAAAATAATAATCAGTAATAAAAAATAAAAAATAGTAATAAAAAATAGTTGAAATCAGCTTTAAAAGTAATAAAATAAAAAAACAATAAAATGTTTATTTAATTTCATTTAAAATTAAACGAATAGCATCAGGGACAGATTTTTCAACTTCTTCAGTCAAACCCATTTCAACTGTCGGCGTTGTAATCTCACCAGGTTTGCATCCCACAATGACAACTTCACACTTTTCAGAAAGTTCATGAAGTGGCTCCTCAACCGCATATGTGTGAACATTTTCATATTTGTCCCTAGGCATTTCAAAAGGAGAGAATGTCCTTACACTACCTGGCTCTGCATCATAGTCAACAACATCAACCACAATAACCTTTTCCCAATACTCATCAGGAAGAGAAAAAATAAAGTGAGTTGCACCATTACCCGCATCAATGAATTTTACTTCACCGGACAATTCAACATCACCGACAATGTCCTCAACCTCTTTAAGCACATCCTTTGAGAAGTCATTTTCTATATATGAAATTACCATAGGATCAAAATCATCTTCAGTCTGATTTTCAAAATATTTTTCCAATAAGTTTACAACAATAGGTCCAAACCCATCATCCTTAAAAAGCAAATTGCCGCATCCAACAACAATAGTTTTTGCATGATATGGCATTATAAATCCTCCTTTTTTTAATTAATATAGTAAATTATTTATAACATTAATATTAAAATTTTTGTATTAAATAACATTTAAGTATTTTAATTGACAAACATTTAATTAATTGTAATAATTAAAATACTAAAAAATTCATAGGAGGTGCAATCATGGATAAAGCAAATTTAATAATATCTATTATCGTTGTATTATGTATTGCAGCAGCAGTTGCAGCATATGGTATAATAAATAATCAAGATGCTGTATTTTCAGATTTGGCTAGTATGAATTCTGGTTCTGGAAATGGTGGAAACGGTATCGGTAATAACACAACCCATAACGGAACAAGTACCTCTTCAAGTGGTAGCGGTTCCAGTGGAAGCAGTTCCGGCGGAAACGGTGCAAGTTCAGGTAGTGGTTCTGGTTCAAGTTCCGGTGGATCAGGAAGTGGTTCAGGTAGTGGATCCGGTGGCGGATCATCAAGCGGACCAAACTATTCATCCTCACAAATTAGATCTATTGCAAACAGCCACATAGGCGTATCAGGATGTTATGCAGGAACACCATCTTATTCCGGAGGATACTGGTATGTCACTATTTACAATTCCACAGATAACAGCGCTGTAGACGGATTTGTAATAAACGATAGAAACGGATTTGTAAGTAGAGGGTAAATTTATTAATTTACACTTTTCTTTTTTTATTTTAAAAATAACAATTAACTATATATAATAAGAAAAACAAAATAATTAAATGATGATTATGAGGGCCCGTAGCCTAGCTGGATAGGGCGTCGGACTTCTAATCCGAAGACCCCGGGTTCAAATCCCGGCGGGTCCGCTTTCATAAAAAAAACTTCTTTTTTTACATGATTTTAATTAAAATTAAATATTTATTGGGCTTGTAGCCTAGTCTGGAAGGGCGTAAGACTCCTAATCTTAAGATCGAGGGTTCAAATCCCTCCAAGTCCGTTTAAAAATTATCTAAAGTAATGACTTTAGGCTTTTTTTCTTCTTTTATTATTGATTCGAAGTTAATTTCACCATATTTTCCACCGCCCCCAGGAGTTATTTCGATAGTATGTTTTCTAAATGCATCAATAGCATTTGAAACCTTAGAATCAATCTTTTCAATATCTGAAATTTCACTTTCAGTCAAAACATTAATTTCATTTCCAAAGTTATCTATCAACTTCTGCCAAATGCCCTGAACGGTTTTTGTTGTAACACCCTTGTCATAGACAGTTGAAATCAACTCAGCCAATGGCATTAAATGAACATATGGCGGTCTGAAATCGGGATGGTGAGGAGCTTTAAAATCGGAAATTTCAGAAATTCTATAATCCACCCCCTTCTTAATTCTTCCACCGCAGCTACATTTCATTTTATTTTCCTTTGCAATTTCAGGATCAACCAATTTAAAGCATTTTGTACATGCGGTCATATGATATTTTCCCAGATTTGGTACAAGACCATAATTTGCTTTAACATCAGAGTGTTTAATTGCATGTTTAATGGATGAAAATGAAATATCGTTTAGTTCAATTTGATTAAACTCACGGCCCAATCTATGTGGCCATGGAGAATGAGCATCAGAATTGCTTAAAAATGTAAAGTCTTTCAGTTCACCGACCGTGTCGGCCATATCCGTATCAGCAGACAAACCCAACTCAACAAAATCAACCTTCTTTTCATAGCAGTCATAAATACTATCAAAAGACTTATACATGCCAGTCCATGGAGTAAATGCATGAGCAGGACCAATCAAACAGTCATATTCACGGACCAGCTCCAATATTTCAGCACCGTTTAAATTTGTTTTAGGTCTTCCATCAATTTTCTTATTTTTTGAAGGTAATCTATCCGAAAGCTCCCTTGCAATGCCAATGTCTGGAATGATAATTAAATGATGAATTTTATTTTTGCCCTCAATTTCGGTGGTTATGACAAAATCCATATTTTGTGTTGAATAAATTCCATCACCCGAATAACTGGTGCTTTCCTCTATAATATCCAGCCATTTTGGATGAAGACCATCACCAGTACCCATGAGACCTAAACCCTTAAGTCTAGCCTTAGGTGCTATATTTTCAATCAGCATATCCTTGGATGACGCCATTGAAAAACAACTGTGAACATGAAAATCTGCATTTACCAACATGGTTAAAAATATCTAAATTGAATTATTTAAAATTTTTTTAAAATAAGAATAAGAGATTTTTGATGATGATTTTTTTAAATCAGTGTTTATATCATCACTAATTGATGGGTCAAAATCTTTTAAAAATAGATTTACTTTATCAATCAAATCAATAATATCATCACGAGTAGTTGGATAAGCCAATCTCAAAACAGGAATACCCATTTCAGATACAATGCGTGCAGATAAAGAATGTGCATTATTGCATCCATTGCCGCAAAACAAAATCAGCTCATTTAAAACACCATACATTGGAGTATATTTTTGAGGTCTCTGACCTAGAATAATCGCTGCATCAGTTTTTTCAAGCAATGGAGCTAAAAGTGAAATGCGACCCCGAACGCCTGAAGGCGTTTCACAGGACATGTTAACCCTAAAATCAGGATTGAGATTGAGTTCATTATCATATTTAGAAAAATTAGTTGGAGACAAATAGTTATGTCCATTCTTTTCAATTAACGGCACAACAATCATTGCACCATCTGGAACAACAATAATATTCATAAAAAAATAAAAAATTGGATTATTATCCAATATATCTTAAGTCATCAGCGTTACCCGCATTAGCACGATTAATTAAATCCTGTTCCATTTGTTGAGCTTTAGCTAACATTTCTCTTGTTTGTTCAGCTCTTTCATCAAGTTTTTCAGTATTAATTTCAAAATTAAGTAATTCAGCTAATTTCAATAAAACGCCTTCAGCAGATTCCGCATCGATAAAGTAACCTGGAGTTTCACCCATTAGACAAGCCCCATATATTCCTTTGCGCATTCCTAATCCTAAGAATAAACCTGAAGCACCGACGATTCCACCATCATTGGACCTCATTTCAACACCGATTTCTTTTAAAAGTTCGATGTGAGCTTCGTCGCTAGCTGCTCCCAATACTCTTGGATTTTCAATAGGCTGACCTGTAGGCACACCGCCTAAAGTGAAAATTCTGGATATATTAAATGGTTCTAAAAATTCCAAGATTTCACTGCAAACAATATATTGACCATCCGGAGATAATGATTGAGTATTTCCACCGATTATAATAATATCCTGATTTTCTTCACCTAAATCACGGATATAATATAATTCATTAATCATGTTTTCAATCATACCGTCTTCACCAACCAAAACTTGAGGAGGGAAAGTTGGGGAATAGATTTCAGCAAATTTTGTTGCATCAAGTTCATCAATCATATGATCTGCAACCAATTTACCCACATGACCAACACCAGGTAATGCTTCAATAAAAATAGGATTTTCCAATTCTACTTCTTCTAAAATAGTAATTTCAGTGGCTTTCATTTTTATCCCTTAATTCTTTTTTTAATATGCGACGGTACTTACCGTATTTATCTTCAATAGAAAATTTTGGAGGATAAATAACTTTAAGCTCCCCACTGCATTTGGGGCATTTATCCTCTAAAGTATAAATTCCACATTCGGGACATTTATGCATTTTCATACTCATAAGAATCTAATCATCTAATTCTCTTAAAAATGAACCGTTTCCGTCAGATTCTTCAACAACAGCAATACATCTTTCAGCAGCAGCTTTGAGCGCTTTTTCAGCAAGGATATAATCTGTTGATTTTACAGTGATCCTGTATCTTGGAGCACCAACACATTGGACTTTGATTTCTTCTTCAGCATCGCCGTTATCTTCAGCAGCTTTAAGAGCATCAATAATGATTTCCACTCCATTAGGAACAAAAGTTTCAATATCCACATAACCGTTAATATGAACTTCCGGAGGAGTAATGTTCTTTTGAGCTACTTCAGTAATAGCATCAGCCCAATCCTGAGGTATTCCTTCTTCAGTTAAAGATTCAGCTCCTTCATCAGCAGCGGTTTCAAAAGCACCATAAACATCACCAAAGATGTCCATAATCTCATAACCAACTTCATCATAAGCTTCATCCAATGTCTTATCTAAGGATTTAGCAGACAATTCCAAGAATTTTTCTGCTTTTTGTTCAATTTTCCAATGTTGAATCTTTTTAGTTCTTTGGTCTTCACGGATTCTCTTTAAAGAAGCATCCACATGTCCTTTTTTAGGGTTTACTCTTAGAACACGGCACACAATCTTTTGATTTTCTCTAACGTGATCTCTAATATTTTTTACCCAACCAGCAGAGACTTCAGAAATATGAATAAAAGCTTCTTTGCCTTGATATTCTTCTAATTTAGCGAATGCACCATAATTAAGAACCTTGTAAACAGTACCTACAATAAGTTCTCCTTCATCAGGCCATTCTTGACTTTTTCTTACCATGCAAATCACCCCAAAAATAAGTAAAAATTAAAAAATAGTTAAAAATAAGTTAAAAACTAAAGAATTTAGTTTAAAACTTTTTCAATGTGTGCTGTGATTTTAGCTTTAGCACCACGAGATTTAACAAGAGTTTTACCACAAATAATACATTTAACGTCAGAAGCTGCACGATCAAAGATTATTTGTTCATTGTCACAATCTAAACATTTAACTTTTAAAAAGTTTCCTCTACCTTTACTAACCATGTTAACCACCTATTTTGCTACAAATTCAGGTTTTCCTGTTCTGAAAGATTGTTTAATGTGAGATTTACCACATTCTTTACATTTAGCTCTTAAGTCTAATTTTTTAACTGGTTTGTTTCCAGCAGGTAAAGGCCTTGGATAACCTCTGTAACCAGCAGTAACACGTCTGAATTGTCTTTGTCCCCAAGTTAACTCACTAGCTTTTCTTTTTTTAGCAGTGTGGAGTTCATGCATTGTATGTTTTTTACAATGAGGACAGTAAGTTCTTTTTTCTTTTGGTATTTTCATTTTTCCACCATTATTTTTTATTTTAATCGGCACTTGAAGTGCTTAATTAAATAGTCATTATAAATCTAGTTGTAAATTTATCTAAACTCAATTTATATCAAAAATTGTTAGAGATAGAAACTGCATAGTAACTGTTTATGTCTACAAACAGCAAAAATCCAAATTATAATAAATAATTTTTTAATATTACAAATAGATATGAGATATAGTTATATTAATAAGAGTATTTAAAGTTATGCAATATCTGCATAATTGCTAGAAAAATCAGGTAATTTTTGAAATTTAATTTCAGATTTTAACAAAACGGGCTTTCCTATTTTTGACAAAAATATTTGCATTGATTTTAGGCAATGTTACAATATCCTGTGGCCTGAACGGACCATAAACCTTTTCATCAATTCCCATGATGGAACCAATATCATCCAAAACCAAAATAGTAACGATTTCTGATTCCCTTGTTCTTTTTGGAACATCCAAATCAATGAACTGGTCATCATTATTCAAAATCTCTATATCATCGAATTTATCCTGTTTTTTAGGAACATCCTTTTTAACTTCTGGAGCTTTGCTAACAGAAGAATTGGCGATTTGCTTTTCAATAGGTTCTCTTACTTCATCAGTGATGACTTTGGCCTTGGATATTTTATCAAGCCTATCTAGGACATCATCACCAGAAGTTACTGGTTTTTCATCAACAGATACATCACCAGCATCAGATGAAGATTCATCTAGAGAATTTAAAGATTCATCAGCCTTCTGTAAAACATCATCTTCCACTTTAACGTCATCAATAGCCGCATCGGCAACATCACTTAATGAATTGGAAGGAGATTTTATTGGTTTTTCTTCAGGAATATCTTCAACATCATCCTTTTTAGAAACTTTAGGAACATCTTGTCCTGAAAGATTAAGCCTGTGATTTTTTAAAGTTTCTATTACTGAAAAATAAAAAGTTTCTTCTTCAGGGGTCAAATTAAGAGGCATTGAATCAACTAAATCAAACTCCTGTTTGCCAGAAAAGAGATGATAAGACCTGTTCATATTCAATACGGCAGCATTAGTAATTTTATGCTCCCTTCTTTCACAAATTTCAGTAGCTATCCTTCTGGCCTCATTTAAAGTATTGTATACATCAGAAAATGGATCATCAATAGCAGATTGTTTCAATTCATTGATATATTTATGAATATCATCATAAAAAGTTTCTTCAACGTGAGCTAAAGTACCGTTATCACGTTCTTTTTTCTGAATTTTACGCAAATATTGATATAAATCCACTTAATATCATCTCGGATGGTTTTAAAAATTAAAATAAGAAGAAAACAAATGAAATTATTCATCTGTTTCTAATCTTGGAGCAAGCAAGAAACTAAGTTTACCGTCACCAGTAACCATAGTCAAGGTTAAACTCAACGGCATGTCAGTACCTAAACTAATTTCAGCTTCCTCTGAAAATTTGTCTGCTTTAAGCATTTCCCTAATTTTATCTAAAGAGAATAATGCTTTTTCATGCTCTTTTATATTTTCGCCATGAAGATACTTGATACTGGCATCCCCGAACTCACCGTCAGCAGATGCAATGAAGTAATCTTCATCAACTTCCAAAGCAATTTTATCTGAGAATATTTCAATATCGTTGATTGAATCTTTTAAGATAGAGAAACGAACTTTGAATGATGTTGGATGATTAATTTGAGGAGGAGTAGGATTATCATACTCAATATCAATTAATCTTATTTTAAATGTTCTTGTAGCATCTCCTTCAAAAGTAATAATGAAATTACCTTCATCTACAGACATTAAAACTCTATCTTGAGATTTAGCCCTTTTAAGAACTCTCATGAATTCATCAGTATCAATATTAATCTTTTCAGGAACATCACAAATATATTCATCAAATAAACTAGATTTGAGTTCTAAATGAACGAATGTTATGTGACTACGGTCTAAGGCATCTAATCTCATACCTTCACTATCAGTTTGGATTTGAACTTCATCAACAATTGATGAAATAGCATCAAAACTGGTTTTTAAAATACTAGAATCACTTAATTCAGCTTTAAACATAAATAATCCTCTAATTTTTAATCAAAAAAATCTTTGAATAATATTAAATATTATGTTAATTATGTATTATAAATATTTCTTATTGGATACATGCATTTTTCATATCAGACACATATTCTTTTAATGCCTCTGCAGCATCTTCACCATGCTCCTCTATGATTTTAACAATAGCACTTCCTACAATTATACCATCTGAGATTTTAGAAATTTTAGATGCCTGTTCAGGAGTATTGATACCGAACCCGACAGCAACTGGCGTGTCACACACATCCCTAATGTCTGAAATTATGGCATTTAAATCCGTCTTAATTTCAGAACGCATTCCAGTTACTCCCAATGATGATACCACATAAATAAAACCTGTTGCATCACTGGCTATCATCTGAATTCTTTCTTTGGAAGTTGGTGCTATAAGTGAAATTACATCAACACCATTTTGAGCCGCAATATCTGCAATTTCCCCTTTCTCCTCATAAGGCAAATCAGGTGAAATTATTCCATCAACACCATATTCACTGCATTTCTTAAAGAACTTTTCATAGCCATAGAAAAATACAGGATTGATATAAGTCAAAAATACCAATGGAACATCTGTTTTCTGGCGGACCTTTTTAACAATTTCAAATACGTCATCAGTTGTCGTATTGTGTTTTAGAGCACGAACGTTAGCGTCCTGAATTACAACACCTTCAGCCATAGGATCAGAAAACGGAATACCGATTTCAATCAAATCACAACCTGCCTCATCCATAGCCAAAATGTATTCTACAGTTTTTTCAATTGTCGGGTCCCCTGCGGTTAAAAATCCGATGAATGCTGTTCCATTTTTAAATGCATTTGGTATTCTACTCATTTAAATCAACTCCCCTGTAATCAGCAATGGATTTAACATCCTTATCTCCACGCCCAGATAAACAGACAATTATAATATCATCTTTATCCATTTCAGGTGCAATTTTCATTGCATGTGCAACAGCATGTGAACTTTCAATAGCTGGAATGATACCTTCCATTCTAGAGAGATATTCAAAAGCCTCAACTGCTTCCTCATCATTAACCGGGACATATTGAGCCCTTCCAGAATCTTTTAAAAATGCATGTTCTGGTCCAACTCCAGGATAATCCAAACCTGCAGATATAGAATATACTGGAGCGATTTGTCCATATTCTCCCTGGTTAAATAACGATTTCATCCCATGGAATATACCTATTCTTCCGTTGGTCAATGCAGCCGCATTATATGGAGTGTCTACACCTTTTCCTCCAGCTTCACATCCAATTAATTGAACATTCTCATCATCAATGAAATTATAAAATGCACCCATCGCATTGCTTCCTCCGCCAACACAAGCCAATACTGCAGTTGGCAGTTTTCCTTCTTTTTCAAGTATTTGTTTGCGTGCCTCTTCACTTATAACTGCCTGGAAATCCCTAACCATTTGAGGAAATGGATGTGGCCCCATTGTTGAACCAATCACATAATTTGTTGTTTCAACATTAGCAATCCAATCTCTGAATGCATCGTTAACTGCATCTTTCAAGGTTTTAGTTCCAGATTTTACAGAATGCACCTTTGCACCAAGCAGTTCCATACGATAAACGTTTAAAGCTTGTCTTTTGGTGTCAACTTCACCCATGAAAACTTCACATTTCATATCCAAAAGTGCTGCTGCAGTTGCTGTTGCCACACCATGTTGGCCAGCACCAGTTTCTGCAATTACTCTGGTTTTGCCCATCTTCTTAGCAAGCAAAACTTGACCTAAAACATTATTGATTTTGTGTGCTCCAGTATGATTTAAATCCTCTCTTTTTAAATATATTTTTGCTCCGCCAAGGTCTTCAGTCATCCTTTTTGCATAATACAAAAGAGATGGCCTTCCAGCATATTCCTTCAATAATGTATTCAATTCATCAATAAAATCAGGATTATTCATATAATAGTTATATTGTTCTTCCAAATAGAGTAATTCATGCATTAAAGTCTCTGATATATATTGACCTCCATATTCCCCATATCTTCCTTTACTCATTTATTGCCTCCATGACTTCTTTAATTTTTAATTCATCTTTATAACCATTAGTTTCTACACCGCTGCTTAAATCAACAGCATATGGATTAAATTCTTCAATAGCTCGAGAAATGTTTTCTGCATTCAATCCCCCTGCTAAAAAGAATTCCTTTTTTAAATCTTTTCTTATTAAACACCAGTCAAAGGTTTTTCCACTGCCTTTTCCACTGTCAAGCAACAGATAATCCGCAATTGATTCATCATACTCCAGTAAATTTTTATCATCAGACATTTCAATTGCATTAATAATTTTCAGTTGATAGTTAGATTTTTGCTTTAATAACTTTATAAATTCTTCACTTTCACTTCCATGTAATTGTGCAATGTCTATTATTCCATCATCATACAAACTAATTATTTCATCCACATCCGCATCAACGAATACACCGACAGAAGTTATTGAAGAATCTAAATTTTCTTTCATTTGTCTAGCCAAATCATGTGAAACCTTTCTTTTAGAATCTGCAAATACAAATCCCACATAATCCGGTTTGTATTTATTTATGATTTCAATGTCATCCAATCTTTTCAATCCACAGATTTTGATTTTAGCCATTTTTCAACTCCAAAATCATTGCCTTCTTATCATCACTTTTCATTAAAGTTTCACCAATTAAAACTGCATCAACATTATTTTCTTTTAATCGGGTAACATCTTCTTTTGTTTTGATACCACTTTCTGAAATAAAAACAATATCTTCACCAACACATCTACGTAAGTTGATACTATTTTCAATATCTACACTAAAATCTGTCAAGTCACGGTTATTGACACCGATAATTTCAGCACCAACACTCAATGCCTTCATGATTTCGGTCGAATCGTGAACTTCAACAATAGCGGACAGGCCTAAAGAATGAGCCAAATCCAAATATTTCTTCAAATCAACTATATCCAAAATAGCCACAATCAATAGAACAGCAGAAGCTCCCAAAAACTTGGCCTGATAAATCATATACTCATCAATGACAAAATCCTTTCTTAAAATTGGAATATTAACATTTTGAGCAATTTCTTTTAAGTAATCATCATCACCCTTAAAGAAATACGGTTCGGTTAAAACAGAAATGGCTGAAGCGCCTGCATCCTCATAATCTCTTGCAATTTGCAGATAATCAAAATCCTCACTGATTAATCCTTTTGAAGGAGATGCCTTTTTTACTTCAGCAATGATGGATATATCATCACTTTGAAGGGCTTTTTTAAAAGGAAACTCATCATCAATCTTCAAGTAAGAAATTTCTCTTTTCAAATCATCCAATGGAATAATGGATTTTTCAAGCTCAATACGTTCTTTTGTTCTTTCGACTATTTCATCCAACATAAAAATCAACTGTTTGTAAATTCAATAAATTTTTCAAGCTGTGTTAATGCCTTGCCCGAATCAATAATTTCTTCGGCGATTTTCACACCGTCTTTTATTGATTCGACAACACCTGCAACATATAATCCTGCAGCAGAATTCAAAACAACAGCATTTCTTTTAGGTCCTTTTTGACCTTTAAGAATATCTAATGTAATTTGAGCATTTTCCTTAGGGTCACCACCAACCAAATCCTCTTTCCTGCATTTTTCAAATCCAAAATCCATAGGATCGATTTCATATGATTTGGTTTCACCGTCTTTAATTTCACAGACGCATGTTTTATCACTAGCTGATATTTCATCCATGCCGTCGACACCATAAACAGATAATGCTGATTTTACACCTAGGTTATTTAATACTTTTGCCAAAGGTTCTACTAATTCTTTATCATAAACACCTAAAACCTGCATAGTGGCACCTGCCGGATTAGTCAATGGCCCCAAAATATTAAAAATTGTTCTTATTCCAAGCTCCTTTCTGACACCTGCAACATATTTCATTGCAATATGATAATTTTGAGCAAACAAAAAGCAGATATTATGTTTCTTTAAACATTCCACACTTTTTTCAGGAGAAATGTTAATGTTAACACCCAATTCCTCCAAAACATCTGCAGCACCACATTTGCTTGATGCAGAACGGTTTCCATGCTTTGATACGGGTACACCAGCAGCAGATATTACAATTGAAGACGTAGTTGAAATATTGAAAGTGTTTGATCCGTCACCGCCAGTTCCAACAATTTCCAATGCTTCAACATCATTCAATAGCCTCACACAATGATTCCTCATTGCTTCAGCAGATGCAGTAATCTCATCAATTGTTTCACCTTTCATAGACATTGCAGTTAAATATGAGCTCATTTGAATTTCACTGGCCTCACCACTCATAATTTCATCCATTGTGGTATAAGCTTCATCATAAGTTAAGTCTTCTTTTCGTGATACTTTTAAAATTGCTTCCCTAATCATTAAATCGCCTCCAAAAAATTTTTAATCATAGCTAAACCGTCCGGAGTCAAAATGGATTCCGGATGAAACTGAAGTCCATAAATATTATAATTTTTATGCTTTACAGCCATTATCTCACCATCATCACAGGCTTTTGACAGTACTTCAAATTCATCGGGCAAACTTGATTCGACCAGACTTAAAGAGTGATAACGGCCAACATAAATTTCATCGTCCAAACCATTAAAAATCAAATCATCATTTAATGATATTTTAGAAGATTTTCCATGCATCAGCCTGCCGGCATAAGAAATTTCGCCTCCGAATGCAGCACAAATTGACTGATGACCAAGACAAACTCCCAAAATTGGAATTTTTCCCTTAAATTCACGAACCAATTCAATGCAGATTCCTGCATTTTCAGGCTTGCCCGGACCAGGAGATAAGAAAATAGCATCAGGATTGAGATTTTTAATCTCTTCTAAAGAAATCTCATCATTCCTATAAACTTTAATATCAGAATCTATCTCACCAATTAATTGATAAAGATTATATGCAAAACTGTCATAGTTATCTATTAAAAGAATCATTCTAATCCCCCATCAGCC
>Ga0326511_10002272_pt1 | contig 15680 bp, 10 predicted proteins | sample 0_2496_0518_D_FD_203701 | JGI IMG/M metagenome (GOLD analysis project Ga0326511, IMG submission 203701) | Bovine rumen microbial communities from UC Davis, California, United States - 0_2496_0518 | ecosystem: Host-associated > Mammals > Digestive system > Stomach > Rumen | place: USA...
GAACTATATTAATAAGGAAGTTTTCTATATAAGCGATGATAAAATTATTTTGTATGTAACCTAAAAATTCTATATGTAATTACATATAATATAAATAGAAATGAAAAGTAATATCAAAAGATTCTATATCAAAAAAGGTAGAGAATATTTCATCTCTACCTAATTTTTTATTTACTTAGCTTTTACTTAATAGTTTCGACCCATGCTTTAAATACTTCTATATTTCTTTCATATAAATCATTTGTAATGTAGTAATCTTTATTGTTGATTTTAATAGTACCTTTGTTATAGCGAGCATGTCCATTAATCTTTCGTTCATCTTTCTCATTCTTTACTTCTTTCAAAAACGGGTATCTTATTTTCAAGACCTCTTTAGTTTTCTCTTGGGAAGTTAAGATTTCTAAATGTTCTTTTGTGAGTTTAGAAATAACTGATTCGAATAAATCTCTAATTTGTTTTCCTGCTGAAATTTTCTTAGGAGGAACTTGAGTAGTTTCTTTAGTAGGAATTTCTTTAAGAACCTTCATCGATTCATTCTTTGTTTTCTTTACTTCTTTTACTTCTTTTACTTCCTTTACTTCGGCCTTTTTCACAGTTTCTTTGGTTGCCATAGTAATCTCCATCCTTTCTGATATTCAATTGGAACTTTCTCTATGATTATAATAACGTGTTTGTTGGAATTTGTACGCTACAAATTTTCTATGTATATGAAGACTCAAAATTTATTCTATTTATAGATAGATAAAATGAGAAGGAATGATATTAATGTCAGCTTATTTTTATACGTTAAATGATTCGGGAGAATTACAAATAGACGATTCTACAATTCTTCAAATGGTATCTAAAACGGATACTATACCTGCCACAAATGTTACATCTGGAAAACTTTACGGATATCAATTGGATTCAAGTACTCTCTCAGCTGCCTTTTCTTTGAACGGAAACGGAGTTTTATATGTTTCTCCGCAAGGAATTAATTCCAACGGAACAAGATGGTATCTTATTGGTTCTAATACAGACAATACAATAACAGCAAAACAGATTATTGTAAATCAAAATCTTTCGCCGGCGAGTAGTCCATTCGCAGGCATGGAAATATACAATGCTTCAGGCAAAGTTATTTATTCGACAAAATACGAAGTATTATCTATGGAAACATTTGTTAATTTACCATACAAATTTTCTAACTTTTCCAATGGCGGTGGAACGATGGAATTTGAGTCATTATACGATGATGGCTACATGGTTTGCCCCGGTAATCTTCAGCCTGGTTTAGCAATCGGCTTTTATTATGACCATGGCGTTACAGATAACCTCTTTTATCATCCCCTTGGACAACATGGAGTTGATAATTGGTCATATACCGCAAGAAGTAAACCATATGTTCAACCATTAATGACGCCTTGGTTCCCCAGTATGATTCAATCGGATGATGGAAATTCCTATAAATATGCTTATATGTGCGGATTTAATTATTCTGGAAATACGATATCGTTACAGAATACTGTAAGTAAATATTTAATAAGTTCGTATTCTGGATTAGTGCCAAATTTTAATACGATAAAAGTAACTGGAGATGGAATGGCCGTAACAGAAGGCGTATGTTCAACTTCATATATGGTGAATATTCTTACAAGGTTTTAATAAAAAAGATAATTACTTAATTTAAAAGTAATTATCTTTTTTATTTTATAAGATATTATAAATATCCATAAGTTATTTCTAGTTCATAATAACTCAATGGCCAACCTTGAACAACTTGGTCAGAGCCCCAGACAATACGAAATGTATTCCCGTTGATGATTTTAATAATCGCTGGATAAGAATTATATACACGAGCATTTGAAGCATTATCAATCCATTTAATTCCAGAGATATAGTAACAGATATTTTTTCCAGTGATATTATTATCTGTATAATCTTGGTAAACTGAATAATTTCCGTATTTGTTTGGAGCTAATGCTTTTGACGTTTTGAAGCTGCCCAATTTTTTAAATGTTCTAGTCGGAGTGCCAAAGATTTGATTACCGTTGGCATCATAAACAGCAAGTCCAGCATAAGCCATAATTATTCACCTCAATTCTCTGTGTATACGATTGTTGCATTATTATAATCTGATGGGTCTATTGCTTGCAAAGTTTGAGCGGTTGCGCAAGAAGAATTACCCCGAACAGTAATTGTAGTGAGTGCTGTACAATAATAAAAAGTAGAAGGAAGATCAGTAATATTAGGTCCCAGTGAAACAGTTTGTAAATTAGAACAATTAGAAAATGTCATTATGCCACCAGTAGTAAAATTATCTGGAAGAGTAATGTCAACTAATGAAGTACATTCGGCAAATGTCTGCCAGCCGTTAAAGGCTATAAGTGTATTTGGTAAATTAACACTAGTTAATGCAGTACAGCCTTGGAACATCCAGCCCGCGATTTCTGTAATTTGAGCATTGCTTAAATCAACGCTAGTTAAATTAGTACAATATTCGAATGCAGCAGAGCCGAGACTTGTTATGTTTGGTAAATTTAAGCTAGTTAAACCAGAACAATTATGAAAAGCATAATCTCCAATAGCTGTGATAGTATTTGGTAAATTAATGTTAGTTAAATTAGTACAATTATAAAAAGCATTACTTCCAATACTTGTAACAGTGCTAGTCAAATCAATATTAGTTAAACCAGAACAATTATAAAAAGCATAATCTCCAATAGCTGTGATAGTATTTGGTAGATTAATGTTAGTTAAATTAGTACAACCATAAAATTTTGGCGTCTCAGTAAGCCCTTCGCAGAGTGAAACATCTGTAAGATTTACGCAATCTGAAAAATCATCTAAAGCTCTAGTTGAATTAATATATTCAACTTTTTTAAGACTAGTATTGATATTTAGGTCATGGTCAGAACTCTTAAAGTTCTTTAATCCAACATATACATCAGAAGAAGAAGGTGTATCCTGTCTTGTTCTATTATCTATTACAATATGTTCAACATTGTAAGGTATATAAATAGCTGCGTCAGAATAAAAAGTAGCATTATTAACTAGGACATCGTGTACTGTCAATTTTTTAAGATTATCCATCCCAAGCAATATTTCCGGGTCAGAATAAGAACTAACAACTGTTAAAGGGGCTAATTCTAATTCTGTTATTGCCGTTCCCTCGAAAATTTTATTTTGGTCTGTTCCAAAACGTCCTATGAAATCCCACCGAATAGGTGGAATAGGTGATATAATCGAAGATAAAGACGTACAACCTTTAAACATATTTGCACCAAATAATGTATAACCACTTTCTGGAAGTGTGATACTAGTTAAACTTGTACAATCTTCGAATATGCCTGTACCTGTTTCAAATGCATTTATTAACTGTGCATTAGTCAATGAAGTACAATCTTTAAAAGCATAATCATCTATTTTACTCATTATATTTACACCATAATATGTAGGTGCAGAATAATTAAAACTAATACTAGTTAAACCTGTACACCCTTCGAATGCATGCTTACCAATACTCCCAGGTAATCTACTACCAACATATCCAGCATTCGGGAAATATACACTTGTTAATTTAGTACATCCTGCAAATGCATAATCACCAATATGTTCAAGTGTACCATAGAAATGTATTTCTTCCAGGTCTTTACAATTATAAAAAGCATAATTGCCGAGTTCATTATTGCCATAAGAATCACCAGTATATATTGGTGGAACAGAAGTAATAGCGGAATTTTCAAATGCATGACTTTTACATACTATATACATTCCATTTTGAGCTGGGATAGTCGTTAAATATTGATTGTCTAAAAATGCACCCCTTTCAATTACTATGTTTCTGCCATTTGTATTTAATGATTTTAAATTTTCATATTTTATCCCTTCAACTATTTCTCCGGTTGGAGTAATATTACCCTCAGACGGATGAATTCCTTTTTCACATATAATTGTATTTAACGTTAATTCATGATTTACATCAATATGTTCAATATTTGGTGCAATATATGCAGGTATAATAGTATAATTCTCTGGTAGGTCCTCATCTGTAATATTAAATAAATTGCCTGCTAATATGTCTTGTAATTTATTAGATGGATTAACTGTCAACTTAGATATTAATATATTTCCTTCATCAGGAGTAATTGTTTTTGTTATTGCTGCTGTCCGAACAGTTTTTTCTTGAGAATTAATAATTTTCTTCGGATTAATTGTTACAGAATTCATTGCTTCATCTGTATCAGGTAATATTTCTTCATTATCTTGCGTTAAAGTTACTGTCTTATTCTCATAAATAATTGGTTCAACGGTTACTTTAGAAATATACTTATTATTAATTACTTGCTGTTCAGCGGTTGATTGTACTGTAACTTCTTCTGGATTTAATTCATTTATTGTTATAGTTGAAAATCCTTCATAATTTGTATCCGGAATAAATTCAACAGATTCACATGTATTTGTTGGCGGATTTATTACTTTTTCTTGCAAATCAAGTATATCTTTGAACGGTATATAATCATTCTTTATTCTATTTACTAAATAATTAACAGTAGAATCACTTACTAATTTTTTATCACTCATTCAATATTCACCTCCAGAGTTATTCAGTATATACAATAGTTGCATTATTATAATCTGATGGGTCTAATGCTTGCAAAGCTTGTGCAGTTATACATGAAGAATTCCCACGAATTGTAATTGTAGCAAGTGAAGTACAATTATAGAAAGCATCATCTGCAATAGAAGTAATATTCGGTCCTAATGAAAGAGTTCTTACTTTTGAACTATAAAAAGCCTTTATAGGTATTTTTGTAACAGCATCAGTAAGAGTTATTAAGTTCGCATAGTTATTAAATGCAAAAGCTAAAGCATATTTTCCAAGTTCTCTAATAGGAGGTAATGTTGTTAAACTTTCAGCGCCCCACAAAGCATAATCTTTTATCGCGATAGATAAGCCTTGAATTTCTTGAATATTACATGTAACAAATTTTTTATTTATTGTTGTTTGTGTATCTTCTTCCGTTTCTGTTTCATAAGCCATTAGTTCTAAATCTGTAACTTCTATATCAATATTAGCATTTTGTGCATATATTTTTGCTGGACAATAACAAATACGAGCTTCAATATTTCCTGAATACGCATATCCTGTTTGTCCCAGCATTCTTTTTAAATGCAAAGTTGTAATATACTCAGATTGTAAAGTTCCGATAAATGAATATTTTGGTAATACTATTGTTCGTTCCTTTTTTAAATCGCTTGGATAAAAATCATCATCAGTAACAACTAATGTTCTTGTATTTTGATAGGAATCGTTATAATATCTTGTATCAGGATTTAATGTCACACTCGATAATCCAGAATATCCTTCATCTGCAATAACTTCCTGTGGCTGATTTGAATAATTTACTGTTTTACTTTGCATATTCACTACTGATGTCGCAGTTACTTTACTTAATCCATTAAAATTTTCATCTGATTCCATTACTATTGGAGTAAATGGAGTATAGTCTGTAACTGCAACAATAGTAATCGTTTTTTCTTGTAACGTTCTTGGTTGAACAGTTACTCTTTTTATATAAGAATCTCTATTCACATCTGTTCCTGGATATATTTCTTGTTGAACTTTTGTACTCTTTACTGTTGTTTCTTCCAATTTTAATCCGGGTAATTTTACTTTGGATATTCCATTATATCCAGTATCTGGAACAATCGTTTGAACTTCATTAGAATAATTAAGTTCTTTTTCTTGAAGATGTAAATCACCATCTTTATTTGCATAATTATCTTTTATCTTATTTTGTAAATAATTTAATACATCTCCATCAATGATTTTCGGCATGTGTTTCACCTCTGTTTAACAAAATATATATTGCAATAAATATTTTTCATTTTTAGAATAAATTTTTACATAAAAAAAAGAGATAATAATCATTTATCTCTTTCTTTTATAATTATTCACTTTCATTTTCACTAGGCGGTGTATAATTATATACTATCGTTGCTTTATTTAATTGAGTTGGATTTAATCTAGCTAATGTCTGTGCAGTTATACAATTTTCATCTCCCATAACATTTATTGTCGTAAGATTATTACATCCATTTATTCCAGAATACTGTAAATATCCAAGTTCTGGACCCAATGTAAGTGTCGTAAGGCTACTACATGAATTTATACCATTTTGCTGTATCCCGTTAATATTGGGGAAATAAAGACTTGTTAAATTATTACATGAATTAATGGCACTTGCTCTAATAACATGTACATTATCTGTATTTGTTAAACTAGTCATATTCGTACACTGATAAAAGCATTGATAACTAATTACATGACAATTACTTGACCAAACAACAGAAGGTAAATTTGTACATTGGTCAAATGCACCGTCATCAATAAATTCAACTGAATTAGGGATTGTAACAGCTGTTGCTAAAGCATTACCAGATAATGCTTGTTCTCCAATTATTTTCAATCCATTATTCATTGTAATTCCAGTAATTCCCAAATAATAAGACTTAAAAGCGTTTTTACCAATACTTTTTAAATTTGAATTGCAAACTACAGTCGTACCAATGCTACAACTTTCGAAAGCACTAGTCCCAATATGCTCAATCTGATTTGGTATTGACATAGGATTACGATTAAATCGTGCTTCGAACAAATGAAATTGGTATGGAGTAATTACTGTTTCAGAGATTCCATTTAAGACTTCTTGAGTTAATACATGATTTTTTAATAAAGTATTTGACATTAGTTACTCACCTCCTTATTCTTCCGTATAAATAATAGTAGCATTATTATAAACACTAGAGTCTAATGTTTGCAATGTTTGTGCAGTTGTACAAGAAGAATCCCCACGTACATAAATTGTTTTGAATTTTGGGCAATTGCTAACAAAAGCTCTTAAATTTATAGTAGATATATTTGCCGGCAAACTTATATAATATAAAGCACCTGCTGAGGAAACTAAATAGTTATTGCTAGCATTTATAGTTGTAACATTATCTGGAATTATAAGTTTAGTAAGTGAAGAATAAAGACCAGGAGACACTATTTGAGCTGAAATAGTAGTTAACGTACTGGGTAAATTTATTTCATATAAAGGATTTTCAGCTGAACTTGTTACCGAATATAATAAATAATTTAAATTTGTTATTCCTTCTGCGACGTTTATAACACTAAGTTTGCTATTATTATTCAGTACAGTAGTATTTGGAAGATTTTTATATGTAAATTTATAAAGGTTATAACAATATCCAAACACTGCATTACCGGAACCTCTAATAGTAAAAGGAGATTTTATTTCAATATCAGATAATTGCTGACAACTAATAAATGAACCAGGATAAAAACTATTTAAAGTACTTGGCAATCCAACATGTATTAAATTTTGACAAGCGTTAAAAGAATCTTGTATAGCTGTTACTCCTTCTGGAATATCAATTGAAACAAGGTTAGGATTATAAGAAAATAGTCCTCTAGGAATTTCTGTAAATCCAGCTAAATCTTCTGCAGTGATAACACTTTTATTTCTATATGTATACTCAAAGCTCGGAGCAAGGTCGGCACCGTTTACAGTTACTTTACTTAATGCATCATATCCAGTATCAGGCATTATTTCCTGATTCTCAATACTTGGATTAACTACTTTTTCTTGATAATTTAATGCTTCAACAGTAATTTCATTTATACCATCTTTCCCAGTTGTTGGCTGAATAGTTTGTTCCGTAGTCGTACTCTTTACTGTTTTATTCTCTAATTCTAATGCTTCTACCGTTATACTATCAATATATTTTCCAGCCGTCGGAGTTATTGTTTGCTCAGCTGTCGTACTCTTTACTGTCTTTTGTTCGGTCTCTATCCCATTTACCGTTACTTTCTTTAATCCAGTATAATTACTATCAGCAGTAATTTCCTGACTTGAAGTGCTAGGATTTACGCTTTTCTCTTGTAAATCTATCTTATTTACAGTGACTTTATTTAATCCACTATATCCAGTATCAGCAATAATTTCCTGGATACTTTCATTCGGTACAACATTCTTCTCTTGTAAATTGATTGGATTTATTGTCACTTTACTAAATCCAGTCACTCCACTCGGTGGATTTATTGTTTGTTCTGTTCCGGTACTAATTACTGTTGTCGGTTCCATCACTGGAACTACATTTACATTTACCTGAGAAAACCCATATTTTTCACTTGTATATGTACCATTTTCTGTAATCGTTTTATCTTCTAATTCTGGCTGAACATTTACAGTTACTGTATCTAATCCATAATAATCACTATCTGCTTTTACTTCGCCGTTTTCAGTAACAGTTTTATCTTGAAGATTAAATACTTCACTTTTTGATAAATATTTTTCGCGTACTTTTTCAATAAAACGATTCGCTTCTTCACCTGTTGTTAATTTAGTAGACATTTTTTCACCTTCCTTTTATTGACTATAGGTTATATCTTCTACAATTTTTATTTTACCTTTTATTGATGCAACTATTCCATCTGCAAGTGTTAATTGTACATCGTATACATAGTTTCCTGCTTCAAAATTCATCTCATTCCCAGGAACAATTAGATTCGCTGCTGGAACACCATCATTATTTCTTATTGCTGGTGTTAATGTCTTCTGTAATAATACTTCACTATCAAATGTTTCTCTCATAGTGAATACTGCTGTATCTCCATCTTGCATTTGATATGGTTGATTATTAGCTGAAGAATCATAGAAAATAAAGTGAACAGTTAATGTATCTCTACGAATATGAGTAATTTTCATACCGTCAATCTGTGTAGCCATGAAAATTCACTCCTTTATTCACCATATGTACCATCAAACATTGCATCAATATCTTCAGTAGTTAATAATTCATAACCTAAAGTTTCAGCGTTCGGAAGTACGAAATTTAATATTTTTTCAGTTTCTTGTTCAGTATCTTCGATTGTTACACTTGGAGTTGCACCATCAGTTACAGTTCCAATCGTATATGTTACAATTTCACCAGTATCTCCTTTTTCTCCTTGAATGCCCTGAATACCTTGTGGAATTTGAAAATCGAATACTGCATCAGTAGTCGTACCAGAATTTGATACTGTTGCAGGGGCCGTTGGATTTACAGTTGCGACATTACCAATCGTAATTGTAGCTGCATTACCCGTATCACCTTTTACTCCTTTTGGAATATTAAAATTGAATACTGCATTTTGTGAATTACCGCTATTCGTTACCTGAGCATTTTGGTCTGGTGCTACCGTCTGAGTGGTCCCAATCTGAATAGATGCAGCTTGTCCTCTTGGAATCTGGAAATCGAATACAGCATCAGTATCTGTTCCAACATTTGTAACAGTCGCATTTTCTGATGGATTTACTGTTTGTACAGTACCAATTTGTACAGTGGCTGTATCACCTTTCGAACCTTTTTCACCACGCGGCAAAGTGAAATTAAATACTGCATCATTTGCATCACCAGTATTTGTTACGTTTGCAGTATCACCGCTAACAACAGTTCCAACAGCAATAGTAGCAGCATCACCCTTATCCCCTTTATCACCTTTATCGCCACGAGGAATAGAAAAATCAAAAATTGCTGCATTAGTTGTTCCAGTATTTGTTACACTCGCATTAGTACCGGGTAAACCAGTTGAAATGGTGCCAACTTGAATAGTAGCAGCATCACCTTTATCACCTTTATCTCCCTTTACGCCTTGCGGAATTTGGAAATCAAATACAGCGTCTGTTAAACTACCAGAATTAGTAACTGTAGCTGGCGCTGTAGGTGAAACTTTCTGAACATTTCCAACTGTAATAGTTGCAGTATCGCCCTTATCACCTTTATCACCTTTGTCGCCCTTTGGAAGAACAACATCCCAGATTGCGTTTTGAGGAGTACCTGTATTCGTTATAGAAGGAACTGCACCAGAAGTTACATCCCCAATTACATTAGTACCAGAAACACCCTGGATACCTTGAATACCTTGCGGAATAGAGAAATTGAGAATTGCTGCATTAGCAGTACCAACATTTGTAACTTTAGCTTCACTTCCAGCAGCGCCGGTTGTAACAGTGCCGACATTAATCGTAGCTGCATCACCTTTATCACCGCGAGGAATAGTAAAATCAAAAATTGCGTCATTTTCAGTTCCACTATTTGAAATAATGGCATTCGTACCTGGATTTCCGGTTGTAACATTTCCAACAGAAACAGTAGCTGTATCTCCTTTATCACCCTTGGGAATTTTAAAATTAAGAATCGCAGCATGAGTAGTACCAGAATTCGTTACGGTCGCTTGTGTACCTGCATTTCCAGTCGTAACCGTACCTACATTAATAGTTGCAGCGTCACCTTTATCTCCTCTTGGAATAGTAAAATCGAAAATCGCATCATTTTCAGTTCCTTTATTCGAGATAATAACATTCGTACCTGGATTTCCAGTCGTAACATTACCTACAGAAACAGTTGCAGTATCTCCCTTATCGCCCTTGGGAATTTTAAAATTCAACACTGCGGCATGAGTAGTGCCTGAATTTGTTACTGTAGCTTGTGTACCGGCATTTCCAGTAGTAACGGTGCCAACTGAAACTGTAGCAGCATCGCCTTTATCCCCTCTGGGAATAGTAAAATTCAGTACCGCATTTTCAGCTGTTCCGCTATTTGAAACAGACGCATTACTTCCTGGTAATCCAGTTTGCACAGTACCTACTTGCATTGTACCGGTATTACCTTTGTCGCCTTTATCGCCTTTTTCACCTTTATCTCCACGGGGTAATGTCATATTTAGCACTGGATTTTCAGCTGTACCAGTAATTGTACATACAGCTTGTGAACCTGGTGCTCCAGTTGTAATAGTACCAATTTTTAAATTAGGAATTTTACCTTGTGGAATACCGAAATTGAATATTGCATTTTGAGAAGTACCAGAATTAGTAACCGTAGCTGGGCTTCCGGGAGCTACTGTAGTTACAGCACCAATTTGAATCGTTCCAGACGGACCGACTAAAGAATCTAAAAACTCGGTAACCGTACCTTTGAAACCATTCGATACTGCAAGTTCATATAAGTTTTGAACTACTTGCGCTTCAGCTCGACCAAGTGCGATCGTTGAGCCAAATGTATTTGTACTAGGCATATTTTCTTTCACCTCTATTTTTCACGAAAAAATATACTTGATATATTCTTATATCAATAAGTTATTTATAAATAATTTATTTCTCTAATAAAAAAATAAAAGAATCCCTAGAAAATAGAGATTCTTAAAGATTTTATACATATTCAAAATGATGACCAGCACAACTTTTACTTTTCTTTCTGCAATTATTAATTATTGCATGACTGCTAGTATTATAAAAATTCGCAGCATCTTTAATACAATTAAAAATTTTATTATCATCAATACATCTTATTTTTCTTGCTCGAGGATGATTACTATTTAATAACTTCCCTTTACGCGATTTTGATATTTTATTTTTCGTTTCTCCAGTATGATGTTTTCCATACATAGAATTTTTTGTTGGGTCTTTAAGTCTTTCTTTTGCTTTTTTAGACATTTTCTGTTTTACTTTTTCAAAAGGTTCATCTCCTGCTTTTCTATTATATAAAAAATATCCTTGCTCCTTAAAAAATAATGTCCAGAATGTTTCCTTTTCGATTGCTTCTTTTTTATTGTTTGCATAATCTATTGCAACAATTTCGAAATTTTCTTTTCCATCTCGCTGAATATAAGAATATACTGAAGAATGTTTATTACGAGAATGCCCCGCTAATCTTTCTCTTAAAGTTTGCTTTGTACTTCCAATATAAATTTCTGATGGGTGTTTCTTATTCGTTATTTTGTAAATTTTATACATAATAAAACCGCCTTTCTATTTATATCTTACATAATTAGAATAAGCGGTTTTAAATGAATTTTTAATAACTATTTAGGAATTACCATATTCCCAAACGACACCTGAGTTTCCCGTTCGCATCGAATACCTCAATCAGATTATCGCGTATTTCGACCCTGGCGCCCGATGTGGCAGTGCGCAGTGTACCTATCGTTGCACTCAAGGACGACAGCTTATCCACGTTTATTTTTGACGCACTAATTGCCCCGGCAGCCAACTTTTCTGCTGTTACACTATTTGCTTTCAACATTCCGGAAGTAATAACATCATTATCAAATAATGTACTTCCAGTTACATGTAAATATTTACCATCAATTGTTGTTCCAGTAGGAGTTAAATTAATTTGATTGATTACATCACCCTTCTGAACGCGCGCATTAATACCGTCTTGCATCAATGATAAACCTGCATAAGCAGTCGGCTTATCATTCAAATTTGTTACTATTGCATTAATAGAATTCCCGTGTTGCGTAATCGATGAAGTAAAGCTATTATTAATACCATCTTGTGTCGTCTTATTCGTAGTAACTGTTGAAGAAATACTATCAGCTCTTTGCGATAACCCAGAAATTGCAGAATAAGCGTTTCCACTAGCAGATTTATTTAAGTTCCCAACAATAGTGGATATCCCACTAGCGTTTTGTTGAATTTGCGATAAATAAGACTCATTTATTTTATCTTGATTCGTTTTATTTGTAGTAACAGTTGAAGAAATACTATCTGCTCGCTGGGATAAACTTGAAATTGAAGAATAAGCATTACCACTAGCAGATTTATTTAAGTTTCCAACAATAGTGGATATTCCAGATGCATTCTGCTTAATTTGTGATAAGTGAGACTCATTTACTTTATCTTGACTTTTTTTATTTGCCGTAACTGTTGAAGAAATACTATCTGCTTGTTGTGATAAACTAGAAATTGAAGAATACGCATTTCCAGAAGGTTCTTCATTTAAATTACCTACTATTGTGGATATTCCGGACGCATTCTGCTTAATTTGTGATAAATGAGATTCATTTACTTTATCTTGATTTGTTTTATTTGCGGCAACAGTTGAAGAAATACTATCTGCTTGTTGCGATAAACTTGAAATCGAAGAATAAGCATTACCACTGGCAGATTTATTTAAGTTCCCTACTATTGTAGTAATTCCAGAAGCATTCTGCTTAATTTGCGATAAATAAGATTCATTTACTTTATCTTGATTCGTTTTATTCGTCTCAACGGTCGAAGAAATGCTGTCTGCTCGTTGTGATAAACTAGAGATTGAAGAATAAGTATTCCCAGAAGCAGATTCATTTAAGTTACCAACTATTGTTGATATTCCAGAAGCATTCTGCTTAATTTGTGATAAGTGAGACTCATTTACTTTATCTTGATTTGTTTTATTCGTCGCAACTGTTGCAGAAATACTATCCGCTTGTTGGGATAAACTAGAAATCGCAGAATAAGCATTTCCGCTAGCGGATTTATTTAAATTACCAACAATAGTAGTAATTCCAGATGCATTTTGTTTAATTTGTGATAAGTGAGACTCATTTACTTTATCTTGATTTGTTTTATTCGTCTCAACCGTTGAAGAAATACTATCTGCTTGTTGTGATAAGCTTGAAATTGCGGAATAAGCATTTCCGGAAGGAGATTCATTTAAGTTACCAACAATAGTAGTAATTCCAGAAGCGTTCTGTTTAATTTGTGATAAATGAGATTCATTTACTTTATCTTGATTTGTTTTATTTGTTGCAACTGTTGAAGAAATACTATCCGCACGTTGAGATAAACTAGAAATTGCAGAATAAGTATTTCCTGAAGCAGATTTATTTAAGTTACCAACTATTGTAGTAATTCCAGACGCATTTTGTTGAATTTGTGATAGATGTGTTGCATTAATTCCATCTTGGGTCGTCTTATTATTTGCAATAGTAGATTCTAATTCACCATCTTTCGTTACTAATTTTTGGATACTCTTATATCCATTTACAGACGGTTCTTTATTTAATTCATCAATAATTCCTTGGGCTTTTGTATTAATTTTTTCTGCTTCTGTATTAACTTCTTGAATTCTTGTATTAAGTTCTGCATCAGCTTCTTGCATTCTTGTATTAAGTTCTTTCGCTTCCGTATCGACTTCTTGAATTCTTGTATTAAGTTCTGCGTCGGCTTCTTGCATTTTTGTATTAAGCTCTTTTGCTTCTGCATCAACTTCCTGAATTCTTGTATTAAGTTCCGCATCAGCTTCTTGCATTCTTGTATTAAGTTCTTTTGTTTCTGCATCAACTTCTTGAATTCTTGTATTAAGTGCTGGAACAGTTACATCTTTTAATGTTGTATATTCATCTTGGAATTGTTTATCAAATTTTTGCATACTGATTGTGCCATCTTCGATGTATGCAGGGTCGAAATATGGGTCAATTACTGCCGTTTTTGGATAATCTGTCCAATTACCATCTCCAAGAATATCATAGTAACATGCATAAACATAATAAATATCAGATTCCAAGTTAATTGTTAAAACGCCATTGGGACAATCAATTGTTTGGTCAAAATATTTTTCTGGACGTTGTACATCTAAATCCCAACTAGTAATTCTTATTTTTACTCCCATTGCCGCTTCTATTAACGGGACTTTTACAGTAAGAGTCTTAAATTTAATATTTATTTCAATCTTTGTAACGTCCGGAGCGGGTAATGTTGGGAAATTACATTGATAACTCGTTGGAAGTGAATCTTTACCTGCATAACTATGTGCGTACAAATATACTTTTGCTGTTCTGTTCTTTAACGATAAGAATTGATAATAATTGCCTTGTGTTCTTCCAATCAAATTGGTATCACTACCAACATTTGTATCATATCTTAATTCGTAATATTCTATCGCTACATTATCTACAATATTCCAAGTACCAGTTAATTTATTATTATTTAACTTAATAACAAAATTTGTTGGTGTATTTGGCATTGGAGATTGTGAAACAATTTTTATAGAAGTATATTTAATATTTGCACTATCACACTTGAAGTAAGAATTTTTTGCCTGGACTTTTATTAAATATGTTTTATTAATTCCTAATAACGGTGTCGTTACATTAGATGCATGTGTTCCAACATATTTATATGTTTCACCATCATCATCTGAAATATATACATCAGCAGTATTTCCAGGTTCTTGTTGTGTATAAGTAACAGTAATATTATATTGCTCATTTGTTTTAAATTCAGTATAATTTACTTTTGCGCTAAGATTTAAAACTCCTGACGGTAAACTGATATAAATTGTTTCGGATACTGTTGATGAAACATTTCCAAAGCCATCAACTGCTTGAACATAAACGATATACGCACCGGCTTTATCGAATGGAATACTACAAGTATTAGAAGCTGTTGATTTGTATAATGTACAATTTTCTAAGCTAGCTCCATTCATGCCGTAATACACTCTATATATTTCAACATCTTTTGAAGTTGAATAATTCCATGTCGCATGAATATACGAATTTGAAACTGTCAACACAAGATTAGAAATAGAAGCAGGAGAAACACTCTTACCTTGAACATAAATTTTTATAGAATGCGTACCAACTCTTGCAACATTATAAATACATTTTACTTCTACTGTATAAGTTTCACCGATTTTCACATTTGGAATAGTTACACTATTTTCTAATGTTTGAACCTGAATAGATTTTCCAGAGGAATCCGTTGCAATTACTAAATATCTTTCAGGCATTACATATGCTTGTCGTGTATTAAAAGATACAATTAAATCAGCAGAAACTGCACCGTTAATTGCTGTATAATAATTAATATTTCCAGTAATAC
>Ga0326511_10002273_pt1 | contig 15677 bp, 17 predicted proteins | sample 0_2496_0518_D_FD_203701 | JGI IMG/M metagenome (GOLD analysis project Ga0326511, IMG submission 203701) | Bovine rumen microbial communities from UC Davis, California, United States - 0_2496_0518 | ecosystem: Host-associated > Mammals > Digestive system > Stomach > Rumen | place: USA...
GCAGCACATAACATACAGAAGTTCCCCCGTTACGTAATCAGTCTTTGTATTGCTCGAACAAACATGACAAAGGTCTTCAAACCTTGGAGGGGGGAGTCTAAATTTTGCGGTTTTCCTTCGGTATTCTGGCAAAACCTTGTGCACCTCAGCATTTGGTAGTTGTATATGGTATTTACAGTCAGTGCAATTTCCCATTTTTATTCACTCCTTTTTTAGAAAAAAGTTTACACTCCAATATTGACGGCGTTAATATTTTTTTTCTGAGCTCCGATAATTACACTATGAAAAAAAACGACATCTTACAGACGCTACCCCAGTTAAAGAAATTTGCCGCGGTATCATCAGGTGAACTAATTCCAGCCTTTAGGCTGGAATTAGTTCACCACATTGGCTTAATACGCCGCTTCGCGTCGTGTTCTGCAAGAAAGCAATTATCTTCGATACCTAAGGCATCGGGCGAATCATTTTTTCGATGAATGCGATTTCATCCTCAGACAAACCATATTTCTTGTAAAGCTGTGCATCAATTTCTGGAATTGATTTGCTCCAATCGATGTCGCTGTTTGGAGTAAAGTCTTGAAGTGGAACGAATTGGTAGACAGACGCAGGTGCGTGTTGTGTATTTTTTATCAATAAAACCATAAATCTGAAATATTTAGTCCTTATATATGAAATTACATTCTTTGTTTCAGTTTCACTTTCAAAAGGACCAATTACCATATATGTTTCTGTACAGCATGATTTCTTTTCACCAAAAATTGGTTTATTTAAAATTTGATGAGGAAATCCTTCTCCGGCACCATAAGCAGCAGTTATATAAACTTTGTATTTGTTTACCCAGGTTTTATTGCATAAAACTTCATTTTCCGAAATAAAACCAATCTTTTTATTTTCATACAATTTAATTGAGCCTTCAAACGATTTATTTTTTCCATGCACATAAGTACGTAAACCGAAAGGTTTCTGAGAACTTACAAGATTTAAGAATGTTTTCTGAGAAATTTTTCGTGTTTTTCTAAGGATCTCAACACCACCATTATACCGAATGAATATCTTACAATCATTTTCTTGCAAGGGGCGTTTCATGACAGACTTATCACTACCATATGTTGAAACGATACAATCATCTTGATAATTTTTATCCCACAGGAAATAACAAATGCCACCTTTTATTTCAACATTAGGGAAACAGTCCCTTGCATCTAGAAAATCATTAATACAGCGAAGTCTTTTATCTTTTATCATTTTATCTCTAAATTTGTCTAAACCTCTACCGCCACTAAACCATCTTGAAGGCATAATCATAGAAACAAAATTTGGTTTAGATTTCATCGCATTTTCAACAAAATACTGATAAACTGGAACTGCACTAGCCATTCCACCCCCGTCCATTTCCTGATACGGCGGATTTCCCACGATTGCGTCAAATTCCATTTTTCCATTTCCTTTTTTCCAGAAGTTTTCCTGCCGGTTGAATTCTTCAAAAAGTGACGGATGCTCATCTTCGGGAAAAGAAAATGGAGTTGAAAAAGTAAGTCCGTCCATCTGCCACAAATTCCAGCTGATTATTTCCGCAATTTTCTTTTGTTCTTCCTCTGTTGGAGAGCGTTTAAGGAAATATTTTGTATATTCGTTAAAAGAAAGGAGAAGATTTGTTCGTGCTAAAAGAAGGTTGTCACCCTGAAGCTCAAAGCCATAAATATTTTGGAAAGCAACGGTTGCCCACAAAAAGAATTCTGCTTCGTTTGCAGCATTTTCACAGATAACCCGCATTTTTCGGTCTAAAAGACCGATTCTTTCTTTTAGTTTGATTGTCTTTCCTGTAACTGTGTCATAGCGACTTACAAGATAAGGAGCCTCCCCGCAGGTGATTTCAAGCCGGGTGAGTTTTACATAATCCTGCCAGGTTTTATGGCTTTCAATGTCAGTTGAGAATTTGATTTTTATTTTACGAGACTTCCATTTTTTTTCGTTAACTCTTCCGTCAACAATTTCTACCGAGTTAAAAACATCTTTTCGTCCAAACCATGCCTCATCAATCAGATTGTTCTGAGCATTACAAATCCAGCTAGGAGTGAAAACTTCCGCTTTATTGCGAGTACGGTTCTGCTGTTCTTCCTTCTGCTTTTGAATCCGAGGCTTTATACGATTTGAGTGAGAACCTGTGATTTGAGAAAGTCGAATCTGTGATTTTGAAGAAATGGGAGTATAGTCATCAGTTGCCCAAAGGATGTTTTTGCCTGTGGTACGGTCAAGTAGAATGATGGAGAGAATATCTTCAGTAAAGGGGAAAATTTCTGGATAATTCATTTGGCAATTATTAACTGTCTTAACAATCCGTTTGGACTGTTAAAAAAATATTATAAATCCAAATGCAGTATTATTTCAATGATATAAATCCATTTGTATTATCCTAAAAGATATGCTGGTATTTTGGAGTAATGTGAACTGCTATTGAGCTAAAGACTCAATAGCTTCTCCTCCTTGTTGCCTATTATTATATAGACACCTGTGAGAAGAATTTCTTCCTTCATTGAACACTTCGGTTCTCCAGAAGCATTTGTATTTTCGGTAAGTTCCCTACCTACTACGCTAGAGCTAGTATTATACTTGAAAAGTATATTTAGAGCTGCATTTATGTCTCTATCGTGGCTTGCACCACAATTTGGACATTTCCATTTCTTTACACCTAAAACTACTTTTGGATTTATGTAACCGCAGCAATGACACATTTTGGAAGTGTTGTAAGGTTTTACTTTTTCCAAATGACCTTTGTAAGCAATCATTGTTCTCAACATTCCAAAACCTTGATCACCTACAACTTTTCCATGCCTCAATTCACTTGCCATCTTTCGAAGATCAATGTCTTCAACTACTACGGTTTCATACTCATTGCAAATTTGCCTTGAAAGTTTATGTAACCAGTCTTTTCTTTGCCAGGTTACTTTTTCATGTAAAAGCGCAACTTTTTGTTTTTGTTTTAGGTAATTGTTGGACTCAACAAAGCATTCTTTGAACTTTTTAGCATCGTTTGGATTCTTTAGTTCAGGCATTCTTCCATACTTCTGAAAGAATGGAGAATACATCTTTCTGCTCAAAATCTTTTGCTGATGTTTCAATTGTTTCTGTGATTACCTCAAGAATCTTGGACACTTGACTTTCGTGCCATTACTCATTGAGATGAAGTCTTCATCATCACAGTTCCAGTCTATTCCAATTGCTTTTCCATTATGTACGTTTGACTCTTCTTTCTTTTCTACACAAATCTTAACGAACCATTTACCTGTTGCGGTTCGTCTGAATGTGATATTCTTCCATTTACCCTGAGCAAACCTATGAGCTCTAATATCAATGTAACCAAGTTTGTTTGTCAAAAACAATCCATTTTCATCAATTTTAGGATTACAGTTTGAACAAGAATATCTGAACGAATCTTTTGGATTCTTTTTACTTTTGAATTTTGGAGGCTGAATGAACTTTCCTTCTCTTTGACCCTTACAACTTTTGAAGAAATTTGTGTACGCTGCTCTTACATCAGACCACATTTGAGCTAAAGTGATTGAACATGCAGCCTCTTTTGCCCACTGCAATGCCTCAGGTTTATACTTTTCGAAAATTGGTTTGTAACCCTGAATCAACATTTCATGATTTTCGTTTTTGTTAGCTACAACAATATTCCAATACAATCTACACAAACCCAAAGTTTGGTTGAAGATATTTTCTTGTTCTTTTGTTGGATAGATTCTGAATTCATAGGCTTTCAACATTTTCTTCAACCTCCTTATAATTAGTGTGAACTACGCACCACTCTAAAGAGTGGTGGCTTCTTGTTCTCGCTTCAACGGCTCAATTTGCATAACCAATCGACTAGCGATTGAAGATGTAGTGATTGATGCCTCAGCGGAGGCTTGTTCCAAGCACTCGGTTCTTTTAGTCGAACCAAACAGTTTTACATTTTTTGAAGCATGAACATCTCTATCTTCTGTATATCCACAATCACAGACATAAATTCTATCCTTCAGAGTAAATTATTTTATTATATTTAGTGCCTTTTCAAAATATATAATAATTATAGTTAGTGGAAATGTTTTGAGTCGATTCATCCTATGAACTAAAGATTCATAGGTTTTCTCGACTCGATCATTATAAAGCTAATTCCTAAAGTTCTGCCATATTTATTTTTTGAGTCAGTAAATCTCGTATTTCCTGACTGTGAGTAATCAGAATGGTCAACGATGCTCCGCATGAATTATGGGCTGCTTCTATCATCTTCAGATACTGTACCCTTGTGTCTGGATCAAAAGAGCCGTCCGACTCATCCAAAAACCTTGTTTTGAAGCAGAAGTTCGTTCTTCTGGCCCTTAATACAGAGAAAGCGTAGTACAAAGCCTGCTTTATAAGCATACCCTCCCCCGATGACAGCAGATCAATTCTTTTTTCTCTACCACAGTCTGCGTCAAATACATTTATGATAAAATCGTTTATTCTTCGACCATCCGTCGTGTCCCGCTCTGTTTCAAAGGATATTGAAAATCTATCACCATAAGTTTCAAGAAGAATTGCATTTGCAATATCTGACAGTTCCGGGGCAGCACTGTCAAGTTCAATTGATTGAATTCCATTATTTCCAAAAGCCTTTTCAATAAGTTCAAAATCCTGCAGGTCGAGACTGTACTCCCTGACTTTTGTTTCAATATTTGCTACCTGAGTTTCGTAATCGGCCATTGTCTCAAGCTGCATTTTTATATTTTTAAGTTCAGCTTTTATATCAGAGATGGCAGTTCTTTCATCTATAGTCCCCCTTTCTATTCTTTTTATCTTTTCCGAATAATCCAGGGGTTGATTTTTTTTCATTTCCTGCAGCTCTTTTAATTCAGAACATATCTTCTCATGTTTTACCTGGAATTCTTTTTTCTGTATCACCCGTTCTTTGAATTCCTGTTCCGCATTGTTCAATGCGTATTTTATCATCTCTAGATCCAGTGTGGCTGCGTAGGCAGAAATCATATCAATATCCTTTCTGCTTTCCGCCAGTTCTTTATTTAATTCATTTATTTCCTCTGAAAGCCCCTCTGTTTTTACTTCTTTCATTCGGTTCTCGAATTCTTTTTGTTTTTTTGCGTATTCGGATTGGAGTTTTTTTAATTTGGCAATTTCCTTCTTTTCATTCTCAACCATAGCCTTTAACTCTTCTGACTTATGGCTGCTTAATTTTGCCCCACACGTTGGACAGACCGCATCTATCTCCGGCAGCCCAGCCTCCAGAGTTGTAATTTTTGATAATAATCCCCTAGACTGGTCTGCATAATAATTTCTTTTCTGAATAGCCTCCTCCAACTGATGGTCCATCTCTACAAATTTCTCTCCAAGGGCCCACGCTTTTGTTTGCTTTTCTTCACACTCTTTCTTCAGTCTCTCTTGTTTTTTTGTATTTTCTATGTACCATTCCCACTGTTTTTGATAATCGTCTTTACTTCTTAAAACATCTTCTATATGGTTTATTTCCTGATTCAGCTTACAGATGTTATCATTGTAGTTCTCGGCAAGTGATTTTTTATCATCTATACTTTTATCGAGCATAGACAATTTCCCGGCAACCTGGTTGTATTTTTCCTGCTCTACTCTTAGGATTTCAAGTTCTTTCATGTCTTTTTCAAGTAGACTATTATATTTACCAAGTTCCAGACCGGCCTCGGCTTCCCTTTCCCTTAAAGAGTCTATATTTTTCTTAATGACCGCGTAGTTACTCATCTGATTTTTTACATTATTTATTTTTTCATTTATATCTTTCTCCTTTTCTTTCGCGGCGGCTGCGATTTCTCCCAAATAATCAGTCCCTGCCAAAACTGCAAACAGGGACATCTTTTCACTTTTTGTAGCCCTGCTTAAGTCGGGGATCCCCTTGACCTGTTCTTTAGTATAAAAAGATGTCCTTAAAAATAAATCTAACGAGCCGAAAGTTGTATTTACCCATTCTTTATAAGAATCAAAAGAGCCGTCTACTCCAGGCAATGGGACCCAGTTTTCTTTGTCCGAGTCCTTTTTCTCTACCGTGTACAGAGTCCCTACAGATTTAGAAGTTCCGTTAATAATCATATTAATTTTAAGCAAAGAACCGTCTTGTGTCTTATAAATTAAGGTTCTAAAAGAATCTTTTAAGTAAAAGTGATCTTTCAAAGACCCCTGCCGAGTCAACATGCATGGAAAAGGATGGCAGTTTTCCAGTAACGTTGTTTTACCTGAGCCTATTTTCCCCATAACAGCCATAACCCCGGCAAAATCCTTAAAGTCTACATGAATTTCACTTAGACCGATTCCGTCTTTAATCCCTATCGCACCCCGTAAATGAAGCTCCTGAAGTTCAAAAGTATCATGAGGGCAGAAATTTGAAAGCTGCAGATTATCCTGTATTTGGCTTATTTTTCCAAGAATCGTCTCATTGTATTTTATCTTGTTTACGGATGCATAAACCTTGAATTTTTCGACAATATCATTTGTTTCTGATATTTCTTTTGCCCTGACATTTGATGTCTGGTGATAGATAAACTGAAACTTTATCTCCTCCGCGGAGGTCTCATTTAATAATTCTTCTTTTAATGTTATAAAATCAAAGGATTTTTTCAATCCTTTATCCAGAGTTACCCTGATACGTACATTTTTATTTTTCCAATTTTTCTTACGTAAAGTTTTTATATTTTCAAAATCTATGTCTACAGTTATGTACTGGGGAAGTCCAAAAGAGATTCTTTCTACGTTTGTCATACTTTTCCTTTTTTTTAAGAGTTAATCAATTACAATTTTGTTATAGCCGCTATCTAATGATTCGCCATAGTTTTTAGGTGGCATCGAACCGCAATAATAACAGTTTTCCACCCCGGGGACTTTTATTGGGGCGTGAATATGCCCACAGGCAATATAATCTGCATTTATTGCCTTTAACTGATCTGGTTTTATTGCAATTTTCGAAGAACAGGCTACTCCATTTTCATAGGAACATCCGGCTATTTCCCCATGGTACATTACAATTCGAGGTTTATTATTTTTTTCCGGAATAGACTCCAGAAAGGTTTTCATCCTGTCGTTAATGCAATCTTCGATAGATTGTTTCGACTTTTTATACGGCAAATAATCGACTTTTCGCGGTTCAGGGATAGCCACAATTTCAAATTTTCCCACGTCTGAAAACGTAGGGGTGTCATATACATGTGCTCCCAGGGCTTTGAAAACTTCAAGAGATCCGGCGGTTTCATGAGATGGGGTCCCATATATCATGTACACGGCTGTTTTTTTTATAATTTTTTTCATTGCTGATATGTAATCAGCAAATGCCACTGTATTGGTCATTATTCCGTCCCAGAAATCACCCGAAACAAAAATGCCGTCACATCCTCTTTCTGCATCCTGAGCAAGGGTCTCTAATACTTTTAGACACCCCCTTGCCCGTGCTTTACTGCAGTGTAAATCTGCAACATGAAAAAAAGTTAACATACCTTTATTATAACTGTATTCAACGTTATAATAAAGGTACTCAATACATTAAAAAGAGGTTTTTTTGATGGATATTACGGAATGTTGTTGTCTAGTAAAATCTGCTGCTGACGGAACTTTTACGCTCTCTCCCCGGACTAGAATGGATAAAAGTCTCATGGAAGCTTTTGTTGAGCAAAATGGACAATTTGTAAACGTAAGGTTCATGAAAAGGGAGGCAAGAAAAACTCACGAGCAGGACAAAGCTTTTTGGGCCTTGTTTAAAATTTATATACAATCTGTACTGGGCAGAATCCCCACAAAAAACGAACTTAGTTGGTTTTATGAAAAACTTAAACCGGACTTATTTCCTCCTATGGAAGACGTTTTAGGCGATGGGGAAATGATTCCCAAATCATGGTCCCAGGTTTCTAAAAAGGAAGGTCTTGAAATTATATCCAAGCTTATTACACTGGTTGCAGAACAATATAACATTCCCCCGGAGTATGAAGCTTCCTGTAAAGATATCTTTATTTGGCTGCAGACGGAAAAGGGAACTCTGGATTTTGACCCAACGGATCTTCATCCCGACGGGACCCCGCTAACTAAAGCAGAATGGGCAGCGAAAAACCAATTATGTATGATTCGGGGACTTAAAGGTGGGGATATTTGTCATATAATATCCAGAAAACAAGGAGAAGGATTTGAATGGTTAATTGAACAGCCTTGGAATTTTTACCGGGGTAGCCATGATATACACATCGGAATCCAACACGAAAAGGGTTGGGAAGCGTTATTCAGCATTGCTCCATGGCTAAGGAGCCGATACGAAAGGGCAAAAAAACTCTTTTATCTAGGGCAGAAACTTTACAGAGATGGATATGACAAGGAAGCAGTAATCATATTACTGACGAAAACTGCCTCTAAGCAACAGTGACTTTTTCTCAGGCCTGTTCGTCTGTCATTTTTTTCACTCCTCGAATTTCGGTATTTCACACCAGGCGATGACTCCATCTACTTCCCATTAATTGAGAAAAAAAAACTGTTCGAAATCTATTTTCATAATAACTCCTTAGAAAATGCTTGCAATGTTAGTTATTAAAAGTTCATTGATTGCACCGCGTTTTTTTGCATTTGAATTTATCATTCTGGACGCAGAAACTCTTTCTATTTTAAAATGAGAATATAAATCATCAAAGAAATTATCGGTTTCATCTGCATTTTTAGGGTCTGAATTACTTGCTAAAACAAGTGCTCCTTTATTGGAAATTTCTGTAATGAAATTTCCAAGTTCAATCTGTTCTTTATCTGTAAATCTATTTTCTGAATACGACGTAAAAGCTGCTGTTTGTGTAAGAGGGCGATATGGTGGATCAATATAGACAAAAGTTTTATCATCGATAAAACTTTTGCATTCCTTATAATCTCCAACTTTCATTTCAACATTTTTAAGCATCTCTGAACAGGCTTTTAAGTTTTCTTCGTCGCAAAGAAGAGGATTTTTTGCATTGTTGAACGGGACATTGAATAAACCTTTGGAATTTACTCGATAAAGACCATTGAAGCATGTCTTGTTTAGAAAAATGAAAAGAACAGCTTTTTCAAGATTTTCTGCCTCATTGCCATTTACTTTTAACTCGTTATAACGAGTTCGTTTTTCATAAAAAAAGACTTTATTTTCTTCTAATGAGTGATTTTTATACTTACTTTGAAGTTCCGATAACTGCAAAATCATTTCTGAACAATAATTTTTTATTTGTGAGTAAGTATTTATTAGTTCTTTATTTATATCGTTGATTAAGATTTCTTTTGGTTGAAATTTACTTAAAACATCAAAAAGTACTGCACCTCCGCCGACAAAAGGCTCGCAATACTTCTCTATTTTTGAAGGATATTTTTCTCTAATTTCTTCAAGTAATTGGCTTTTCCCACCAACCCATTTTATAAACGGTTTTGCCAACATAATATATAAATTATACTCTATTTTAACGAAATTTTCTGCTACTTTTCCCCCGACCGGCTCAGAGAGCCGTGGGCATAACAAATATTCCCAATATCCACAGTAAGCATTTACCACTGTAAAAAGTGTCAGTGTAAGCTGGACTTTAAATTAAGATAATTTTAACATAGCTTTATAGCATTACGCAATTTATTTTACACGGGGCCACGTAAACTAGTATTTCCGCCTTAACGATGGTAAGGGCGGCCTAGCCATACTGGGCAGACTGCCCAGTATGAAGCGGAAGCGGAACCCTGGACGTAGCGACCTGCCTTTGGCAGGGAAGGTTCGGCATTTGCTGATTGAAGTCTGTCATAAAAAGACATGAGCAAGTCAAACTTGGATTGCTTTTTGTCCCTAAAAAGAACATACACAGAGATTATTAAAGAAAGAGCCGCAATAGAAATACTTATAATTTCTGTCATTTTTACTTCACCTCCACCTGTCCGTTCATCAAGAGCAGCAAAAGCCTGTCGTGCAGGGCGGTGTGTTTTTCTTGACTTTTAAGAAAAACCGTCTATACTAATATCAGATCCTAATAAGGTGAAAGTGGGCTTCATGCCATGCGTTCGAAAGAACCTAGCCTTACACTGGGTCTATTTTTTTTTGCTTCAAGCGGATTTTTTTGAGAATAATAGTTTTTGGGATATTTTTCAGTGTCAAAAATATCATGTACGAGATTGATTTTATCTTTCAAAAAGTTGTAATGACCGAATTCACCTTTTTCATAAGCCCTCTGAATTGTCCACAGCACATAGTCCGCAGCCCACAGCAGTGGCTCTTCGCTGTTTTTCTGAATGATTATTCGTATCTGACTGCTGTTTTCTTTATGCCATTTGGTCTTGAATGTCTCTATAGCATTACCGATTGCTTCCTGCATATTATCTTTACGAATGTAATGCCTAACCGCAACTTGGACTAAAACAGGAAAGCTAATGAGGCACGTCAATAAAATAGTTATTGACGAAAGCACCTGTTCAGGGTCAATATTCAATTGATACTCGAAATAACCTTTAGGTGTTTTCGTCAAGTTGATTTCGGCTGATAACAGAAATCACTTAGAAACCTTGCTTTGATTGATCGTCTTAGCGAGGTTTTTTATTTTATAAACAATCATAGGCAGCACCTCCTGTACGAAACGTCAGCGAGAATCTGTCACCCGCAGAGCAACGGAAAACTTGAACGTTTTCACTCAACTCTGAAAACTGAACATGTCCGCCAAACTGCGTACTTGGGCTATAAGGATGCAAAAGAAAAAATGGCACAGTGGATTGATTTTTACAATAACGAGCGTCTTCACGGCTCTCTTCTTTATCTGACTCCAGCTGATTATTTTGAAGGCAGAAAAGAATCAAGGCTTGCAGAACGAAGAGAAAAACTTCATACTGCAGATATAAACAGAAAAGCTTATTGGCTGCATCAGCAGCAGGCTTAAACCACCTTATAAGCTTTCCTAAAAAAGTCCAAGTTCACTTTGGGCAGGACAGAAAAAATATTGTTGAATTTATTCCTATAATAGAAAATGCAAGGGAACTTATTAATGATTCATACATTTTGCAGGAAAATCAGCGTAATGAAAGGATTGAATCTTTTGTGGATAAATTGAAAAAGACAAAAGGTGTTTCGTTGGATTTCATTGAGAATGTGCAGAATGAAATGAAACGTAATGAGTTTGAATCTGAGTTGATTCAGGTTGTTGATGAATTATTGGAGATTTAATAAATGAAAAAACTATTGTTGGTATTTATCGCTTTGCTTTGCGTCAGTTGTAGTAAAGAAGGAATTTATATTCCATCAGAAAATGCGAAAGCTGACTTTGATATTGAATTTCTTTTCGAGTGCGACGGCATAAAGATGTATCGCTTTTATGATGGATATAGGCCTAGATATTTTACTACAGGAAATGGGAAAATGATTGATTCAACCCATGTTCAACGTAGTGGAAAATCAAATACAATCGTTGATGATACAGTGATTCAGTGAGTTTCCAATTCATTCAGAATCCAGGTCTTTCCACAGCCCCATTCACCATCTATGGCAAAGGAATAACCAGATGAATTATTACTCTGATTTGCGATTATTGATTTAAGAATGTCTAGATATGGCTGGCGGGAAAGATAATCTGTCATTCTTCAACTAATAAACCTTTATCCCCTAACTAATTCACTTGGAATCAATTCTTTCACATATTCTTTATATTTTGCAAATTGTCGCCAGTCTAACAAACCGAAATGCTGCAACATTCCAAGAGCAACAGGTACGGAAACTTGCGATTGTTCGCTTATAAGATTCAGTCGGGAAGCATTTAAATACTTTCCGTACTTCTTTCCTACCTCGATAACTTTATCTTGATTTAAATAGCTCCCAGCACAAGAATCAGCCTGCTTTTCTCTTTCTGTTTCAGCTTCTTCTTCAAGATTATCTAAGAACGGTTCATTTAAGAAATCATAATGATTCAAAACATGAGCAATTTCGTGAGCAACAACAAACCAAAAATTATCAATTCTGTCATAACGGCATGTGTAAACAACAAAAGGATTTTTGTTACAGATAAATGCTGCTCCATCAAGATATGTTTTCTGCAAATGACTTAAAACAAAGAAACCGACACCGCAAGAACTTAAATCATTAATAAGCTCTGAAACACCATTTTCTTTTGTCGTGTAATCATAAAGATGAGCTGCAATCGATTCTAATTTCTTTTTGTTGTATTTTGGTAATTCAAAGGATGCAGCATTTAATTTTGCAAATTCAAACCAAGTTTTGCTGTACCACTTTGTATAATCGTAATCAAACTTTGTCTGGCGCGCACAAAACTTATAGTTCTGATTATAATCCTCTTCTGGAATTGACTTTTGATTGAATATACGAATACACTCCTTTTCAATTCCTTCCAAAGTGTTTATATCATACAAAAACCAGCCCTTCTTCTTCATTTCTGCAACAGGCATATATTTTCTGAGCATTGCCTTTTTTGCAGTAAGCTCATTCTTTTCAGAATTCTGTTCTTCTCGCTTTCGAATCTGATATTTTGCATCAACTTCAATCCAAAAATCTGCAGGTGAACCAAAAACTTTTTCAAGCGTTACTGCAGTTTCCGGAGTAATTCCCTGTTTATTGTTAATGAGAAGATTTACAGTCTTTAAACTGAAGCCGGTTACTTCGGCCAAATCATTTTGAGTCCATCCAAATGAATCCAAAAAATCTAAAATAAAATCTCCCGGACCAACATTGTAAAATGGTTTTAATTCTTTTGCGTTCATACTATGCACCTTAATCACTGATAGTGATGCGTTAAATCTTCAAGACCAATGATTCCGACGTTTTTTTTCTTCATTAGTCCAATCAATTTCCATAATCAGCCGCCATGTTCTATTCATCCGCATGGAATACTGATTTGTTCCTTCCAATTTTTCAAAATTGTATCCAGGATATCTCCATATATCCTGAATTACTTTTAGCTGTTGCAAAATCCTTACAGTAAGAGGAAATTTCCTTACTATTTGCGCAGGAATCTTTTTATATTTTGAGGACTTTCCAGATGTATACAATTCTTGTAAATGTTCATTTTTAAAAATGACTTCCATGTACAACCTATATGGTTACAATATAAAGCCATATTTACAATTTGTCAATAAAATTGGAAGATAAATGTAATAATTCACATACATTTCACTTGCCGATTTAGTATTGTTTCAATAAATTTATTATTAGTTACCAGCGTTGCTGCTTTAACAAAAAAGGTGCATTCCAAATCTTTCAAAACTAGGAAATGCACCTTGAACACAAAAAGAACCAATGTTCTGTTTATATCTGCAGTATAAAGTTTTTCTCTTCGTTCTGCAAGCCTTGATTCTTTTCTGCATAAAATCATCAATTTGTTTAGAATTATTTTCACGTGGTTTTCTAAAATCAGATGGCTTTGCAACCCCTAAAACAATAGCAAGTCTTTTATATTCTTTTCCAACCCAGGGATCACAATCTCCATCTCCTAGCATTTCTCCTAACTTACAAAATTGGTCCCATAAAAAATTTATCAGTAAGATTTCTTCATCGGTCATTTGTCTAACTTCTTGATAAAATCTTCTGCTTTTGTAAATAATGTATAATTATCGTCTTTACAAAATGTATCACCTAAAGTCGAATATAGATAAACAATTAGTTCTTTTATTATTTCCTTCGCTTTAGCGAGGTCTCCCCATACCTCTGCACATTCCTTGTTGCATATTTGCTCGGAGTACCATTTAACTCTTGCTTTCAGTTTTACATTTTCCTCAAATACTTCTTGCGCAACCAAATTGTCATTGTCCAACTGGGCATTTTCTATCTGCAGTTCTTCATTTTCTTTTTTCAATTCTTCAATTTGTGCTTCCAGTTCTGTGTTTTCTTTTTCAAGTTTTTTAACAGTTAGATAGCAGTCATAAAAATACGGATCCCCATTTACTTTATGCGGACAATGCCTTCCAAAGGCGGGACAGCTAGGACAATCGTGTCTATTTTTATCTTTCAACTCGGTATTTTCCCTACAGATAATTTCAAAGCCTTGTTGCAAGATAGGTTCTTTAAGTGCCATACTAATCCTATTTTTCATTTCTTCTTTAGTCATTTTTTATCTCCTTAATTCTATGACCGGTTGTTTTTGCAATAAAGCCAATTACTTGTTCACTATCACAACCTTTATTTACAACTCCAAAAACATCTTTTAATACTTCATCAAGAGAATGTCCTTCGTGGCAAAGTGTCTGTAATTTCGTTGTAAGTTCTGCAAGGTTCAATAAAACACTCCTTTCTTCTTACATTCCTTTTCAATCTCCAAAAGAAGTTTGAAATTGTACTTTTCAATCTTTTTTGTCAACCTAAGAGCCTATTTGCTGATTTTTTCGTAATCGCTTTCAGCGGCAAGTGTAAGAAAATTATGTTTGTCAAAAATTGCTCTCAATTTTTTATCTGTCATTTACACTCCTTTTTTTTATCACCATAATGACAATCTTTTGGCTGATTATTGTCATTACGCCGTCATTTCTTTAAGAATCTGTCCGAACAAAGCCTTTGCAAAGTTTGGCGGAACCGCGTTTCCTATCTGCTTAACAATATCAACTTTCGTTCCTGTAAAAATATAGTCTTTTGGGAATCCTGTTGCTGCCGCAAGTTCTTTTGGTTGCAGCATCCTAAAGCCTAGTTCAATTCCGTCTTTATCAGTTCCAATAAGTGCGTATCTGTCTTTTGTTGTAAGTGTTGGAATCGGCTCTCTTAATGAGACTGCATGACCGTTTCCGTAATACTGAATCAGCATAGGCGAAACCAGGCAATGTTCCTGTGCAGAAATAAAAGGTTCTACAAGCCCGTACCTGTTTGAACAGTCCAAAGTAGGCACAGGCTCATTGATTGAATGAACCCTGTTATTGCCTTTGTTGTACCTGCATAAAAAGGGTGTAATAAGCATGTGATGTGCGCAGCTGCAAGAAATTGTTGAAAGTGGTTTTTCTATGCTTTCAGCTTTTGACTGACCGTACAGCCGGGCAATAAAAGGAACCGCCGCGTCACCCCAGAATTCTTTTATGCCGTATTCAATACGCCGCATTGTCGCCGCTGCTAATGACTTTTTTCTCTGGCTGATAATTTGACTAGGAATCGACCAGTCTATTATTTCCGCTGCGCTATGCCAGTTTGGTAGAATCAAATCACCGCCTTTTACATTCGTTGGTTCCGGCCACAAAATCTGCTTGCCGCAATCTTTTCTTACAGCTTGAATAAAAAGCCGTCTTCTTGAAGTAGGCGCACCATAATCAGCAGCGCACAAAACCTGCCAATCAACAATATAATTCAGCGACCGCAAGCCGGAAATAAAAACGTCAAAAGTTTTTCCCTTGCATTCTTTTATTATTTTTCCTTCTGAATCTAACGGCCCCCCCATGTTCTGAATTCCGGCACATTCTCAATAATAATTCTTTTTGGTCTAAGTTCTTCTGCAAATCTAAGCACTTCCCATGCTGGCGACCTCATATCTTCAGAACGCGGTTTGCCACCTCTGGCCGTTGAAAAATGCTGACATCCGGGACTTGCCCACAGTAAATCAGTGTTTTTGCTTGCCTTCAACGTTTGCGGCTGTATGTGTTGCACATTTTCGCAACGGTGTTCCGCAAAAGGATAATTCTTTGAATGCGTTTCAATCGCTCTTTCCCAGTGGTTAATTGCGCTCATGTTTACATCA